>LNFM01000838.1_pt1 | contig 72840 bp, 68 predicted proteins | sample 596031 | NCBI WGS metagenome assembly LNFM01 (sample SAMN04254537, study PRJNA301005) | activated carbon metagenome | isolation source: dual media filters at the Ann Arbor, Michigan drinking water treatment plant | place: USA: Ann Arbor
CAACCGGTTAAAAACGCTCAAATAGTGGGCAATTCGCTTTGTCTTTGTCGCGCTCTGTCCATTTATGAATTCAAGTCCGACAGGCTGCTAGGCCGACGAAACCGCCGGCTAGGGCGCCATTAGTGGTCAGATCCTTCCAGTACATTGCCATTATCAGAACCGGGAAGTTAGTCGAGGCGGCGATGCCGAATGTCAGGCCGACTAGGAAGGCGACGTTCTGCTGCTCAAACAATATGCCCAGGCCGATGGCGATGATGCCCAGGCCAACGGTGGCGATGCGAGTTACACGCATCTCGTCTTTCTCGCTGGCGCTGCCTTTCTTCCATACAGTGGCGTAGAGATCGTGGGAAATCGCCGAGGCGCCAGCCAGTGCTAGGCCCGAGACCACAGCAAGGATGGTCGCGAAGGCCACGGCCGAGAGGAAACCGAGGAACAGGTTGCCGCCCACGGCTTTGGCCAGGTGCATAGCGACCATGTTGCCACCGCCGATCAGGGCTCCTTTGGTATCACCGCCGACGAAAAACTGCGGGTCGGTACCCACAATGACAATGGAGGTGTAGCCGAGGATGATCACTACTAGGAAGAAGAAACCGATAAAGCCAGTGGCATAGAACACTGATTTGCGCGCTTCCTTGGCATTGGGCACTGTGAAGAAACGCATCAGTATGTGCGGCAGGCCTGCGATGCCGAACACCAGTCCTAGTGATAGAGACGCTGCGTTGATAGGGTCGGCGAGCATTGAGCCGGGGCCCATTATATTCCAGCCACCAGCGTGTGCTTCGACGGCTCGGCTAGCCAGGGTTTCTAAGCTGAAGCCGAACTCGGCCATGGCCAACATGGCTAGGGTAGTGCCGCCCGCGAGCAACAGCACGGCCTTGATGATCTGCACCCATGTGGTGGCTATCATGCCGCCGAATATCACATACACCAGCATGAGGGCACCGACCACCATCACTGCCGTGGAGTAGTCGAGGCCAAACAGCAACTTGATCAGCTGTCCGGCGCCGACCATCTGCACCACCAAGTAGCAGCACACGACTGTTAGTGAGCCCAGCGCCGCGAAGGTGCGAATCTTGGTTTGGTCGAGGCGGTAGGACACGATGTCCGCAAAGGTGTAGCGCCCAAGGTTGCGAAGGCGCTCTGCCATCAGAAAGGTAATCACCGGCCAGCCGACAAAGAACGCCACGGTGTATACAAAGCCGTCATAGCCTTTGGCGAATACTAGGCTGGAAAGACCCAGAAGGGTCGCGGCCGACATGTAATCGCCGGCTATTGCCAAGCCGTTTTGGAAACCAGTGATACCACCGCCGGCGGTGTAGAAGTCCGAAGCGGACTTGGTTTGCCGTGCAGCCCACCATGTGATGGCCAGTGTGCCCATTACGAAGACGAAGAACATGGCAATGGCGTGCAGGTTGATGGGTTGTTTTTCCGCGACGATCGGCGCGGCAAACGCGGCGCTGGGCATTAGCAGCAGGCTGCTGGAGCTGAAGAGGCTCAGGAGGCTGAGGCGACGGCTCATTTCAGCTCCTCCAGCAGTTCTGCACCCAGAATATCGAAGCGAGTATTGGCACGGTGTACGTACCAGCCCGTGAGCAGCCAGGACAGCACGATGACGGCTGCAGCGACTGGGATGCCGACGGTCAAATGGCCGCCCTCCACCAGTGGTGCATGTAGCCATTTCGGGGCGAAGGCCACCGCCAGCATGAATATGTAGTAGCTACTAAGCACCAGGGCGGTTAGCGACCAAGCTAGCCGCGAACGGCTGCTTACAAGGCGCTGGAATTTGGGGTTGGCCCGAATGTGGTCGCAACTCTGGGCGTTGGTGCGCGTTGTCATAATGTGGCTCCTTATTTTTGTTGTTGCCTGGCCGAACCTGTTTGTCGTGGACGAGTCCAGGTCTCGTGGCATTGGCTGTGATCCACTTCCGGAAGAGCAGATCAAGGGTTGTGTCTGGCGTTACAGGGCTTTGGCCATATCGCGCAGGACAAACTTCTGAATCTTGCCGGTGCTGGTTTTCGGCAGTTGGGTGAAGACCACGGTCTTCGGCACCTTGAAGCCCGCCAGATGGTCGCGGCAGAAGCTGATCACCTCCGCCTCGCTTACGGCTTGCTGGTCGGCCTTGAGGGTGATGAAGGCGCAGGGCGTTTCGCCCCATTTTTCATCCGGGCGGGCGACTACGGCGGCTTCGAGCACCGCCGGGTGGCGATAGAGCACGCCCTCGACTTCGATGGTGGAGATGTTCTCGCCACCGGAGATGATGATGTCCTTGAGGCGGTCGCGGATTTCCACGTAGCCGTCCGGGTGGCATACGGCCAAGTCGCCGGTGTGGAACCAATCACCGGCAAAGGCTTCAGCGGTGGCGCTGGGGTTTTTCAGGTAGCCCTTCATCACCGTGTTGCCGCGCATAAAGATTTCGCCAATGGTTTCGCCATCACGCGGGGTCGGCTCCAGGCTTTTCGGGTCGGCCACCATCAGCCCTTCCAGGGTTGGGTAGCGCACGCCTTGGCGTGCTTTGATCGTTGCGCGCTCATCCAGCGGCAGGGCGTCCCACTCGGCATGCCAGGCGCACAGGGTCACTGGGCCGTAGACCTCGGTGAGGCCGTAGACGTGGGTGACGTGGATGCCCATTTCCTCGACCGCGCCGATGACTTTTGCGGGCGGCGCAGCGCCGGCGACCATGGCCTTGACCGGGTGATCGATGGCGGCTTTGGCTTCCGCCGGCATGTTGACCAAAGCGTTAAGCACAATCGGCGCACCGCACAAGTGAGTGACTTGCTCGGCGCGGATCAGCGTGAGGATTTTTGCCGGATCAACGCGGCGCAGGAACACATGCACGCCCGCCAGCGCCGTGATGGTCCACGGGTAGCACCAGCCGTTGCAATGGAACATCGGCAGGGTCCACAGGTACACCGGGTGGTTGCCCATGGCCCAGGTCATCTGGTTGCCCAGCGAGTTCAGGTAGGCACCACGGTGGTGATACACCACGCCCTTGGGGTTGCCGGTGGTGCCGGAGGTGTAGTTGAGGCTGATCGCCTGCCACTCGTCATCCGGCCACTGCCAGGCAAACTGCGGGTCACCTTCGGCGAGGAAGGCTTCGTAATCGAGGTCGCTGACGGCCTGGCCTTCGCCGTATTCCGGGTCGTCCACATCGATCACCAGCGGCGGGTGGTCGAGCATGCCGACGGCGGCGTGGATCACTTCATGGAACTCGCGGTCGGTGATCAGCACCTTGGCTTCGCCGTGTTGCAGCATGAATGCGATGGCTTCGGCATCCAGGCGCACGTTGAGCGGGTTGAGCACCGCGCCAATCATCGGCACGCCGAAATGCGCTTCGAGCATCTGCGGAATGTTCGGCAGCATCACCGCCACCGTGTCGCCTTTGCCAATGCCACGACCGGCCAGCGCTGAAGCCAAGCGCCGGCAGCGGGCGTAGGTTTCGCGCCAGGTGCGACGAATCGAGCCGTGCACCACCGCCGGGTAGTGCGGGTACACGCTGGCGGTACGCTCGATAAAGCTCAGGGGCGAGAGGGCGATATGGTTGACGGCAGCGGGCTCAAGGCCCTGTTCGTAGATCGACATGCGAATACCCACAGCAGGTTGGATGCTCGGGCCATGCAGCAGTTAGTCTTAGCGGCGGCCCGGTATTGTTCTGGGTGTATTTATATAGATCTCGTGTTTTATATGGAAGTTAAACCATGGTTGTATAGTATCTTTACTATACCTGGCGCGACCTATTAGCCCTTGGTCGCTTTGCAATTGCTTGTGCTTTGAGTGGATGCTCGCCGCCACTGGCTGCAAGGAACACAAACCCGGATGAATGAAATCTCTGTGCAGCTGCACAGCTGGCTGTGCATGCAGCGTGAAAGCCTGCCTTTGGTCGTGCGTGCCGATGCGTTGTTGCGCGCCTTGCAGGCCTGCCCTGAGGTGCGTCAGGCGTACTTTTTGCGCTGGCAGGCCGGCACCGCGATCTACAGCCATGAAGGCCGCGCGCCGCATTTGCCGCCCGGGTTTGGTGACCCGTTGCAAACCAGCGATCAGGCGCTGTGGACGCGCTTGCACGCGCAGCCCCGGCTCAGCCTGAGTGAATTGCGCCAACTGCCGTGCTGGCTGGCCGGGCGGGTGCGCCGCGCTGGCCTGAGCCACGGCCAGGCGCTGGCGTTTTCGCTGGATGACGGGCAACACGACCTGCTACTGCTTGAGCTGCACGAGCACGCCGGCAGTGACTGGCTTGATCTGCTGCACGCCATGCTCCAGGCCCTGCTAGCCAGCCTGCCGCAGCAAGCCCGTGGCAGCTTGTTGCTGGGCAGTGATCCGCAGCCCAGCCTGTTGCTGGACATCGACGCCAAACCGTTGCAACTGAACGCCGCCATGCACGGGTGGCTGAGTGCGCATAACGTGCCTGCCGTGGCCGATCTGTTGCCAGTGAACACCGCGCAACTGGTGCGCGCCTGTCTGCAACAAGGCCGTGCGATTGACGGTGTAGAGGCGCAAGTCGCCGGACAGGTGCTGATCTGGCTGTTTATGCCCGACCCGGCTGAACAGCAGGTGCTGGCCCGCTGCCGGGTCGCCACCGCGCAGGTGCAGACCGAGCGTGAAGCGCTCAAGGCCAGTCGGCTGTACCGGCTGATCACCGAAAACACCACCGACCTGATCTCCCGGCACACCCCCGATGGGCATTTTCTTGATGCCTCGCCCGCGAGCTGGACGCTGCTCGGCTTCTGGCCGGAAACCCTGCGCGGCACCCCGGTGCAGGCGCTGTTTCATGAGCATGACCGCCAGCACCTGGTCGACAGCACCCGCGAGGCGCTGGAGCTGGATGGTTACCACACCATGACCTACCGCATCCGCCACCGCGATGGCCATTACCTGTGGTTTGAAACCGCCAGCCGTGCCATTCGCGAAACTTACACCGGCACGGTGGTGGAGGTGGTCAGCGTGTCGCGCGATATCACCGCCCGCGTGCTGGCCGAAGAGAACAAGCGCCGCCTCGCTGAAGTGGTGGAAGCTAACACCGACTTGGTGCTGTTTATCGATCCGGACGGGCAACTCACGCACCTCAATCCGTCGGCGCGTCACGCCCTGAATATCGACGAGCAGCAAGCCTTGCCAGCCCTCGACCAGTTGCTCGCCCAGGACGATCTGCAACGCTTGCGCAATGGCGGCTGGCATACAGCCGACAGTCAGGGCGTGTGGAGTGCCGAGGCGCGCCTGCTGCCATTGGGCCCGCGTGCGCCCTTGCCGGTGTCACTGGTGCTGCTGGCGCACCGTGGGCGCGATGGCGAGCATTACTACTCACTGGTGGCGCGCGACATGACCGAGCGCGAACTGCGCGAAGCCCAACAGCGTCGCCATCAGGACGAGCTGGCCCACACCGCGCGGCTGGTCACCTTGGGCGAGTTGGCCAGTGGCATTGCCCATGAAATCAATCAGCCGCTGGCGGCGGTGGTCAACTACGCCAGCGCCAGCCAGCGTTACCTCAAAGCACTGGGCTCTAACCCCGACGCGGCCAGCAAGGTGGCGCAAGGGCTGGAGCGCATCACCGAGCACGCCAACCACGCCTCGGAAGTGATCAAGCGCCTGCGCGCCTTTTTGCGCAAAGGCCAGCGCCGCACCCAGGCGCTGGATATCGCCAGCGTCGCCCGTGAGGCCGTGCGTTTATGCCAGTGGGAGGCAAGCAACTGGCAGGTGAGCATCGTCGAGCAGTTAAGCGACCAGCTGCCGCCGGTGTATGCCGACCGCATCCTCATCGAACAAGTGTTGCTCAACCTGCTGCGCAATGCGATTGATGCCAACCGCGAGGCCCATCCGGGCCAGCCGTCGCGCATCGAACTGCGCGCCAGCGAACAGGCCGGCCAGCTTTGCGTGCAAGTGTGGGATCAGGGGCCGGGCGTGGCACAGGGCGAGTTGGAACACATCTTCACCCCCTTCTACACCAGCAAGGCCGAAGGTTTGGGGCTGGGTTTGTCGATGAGCCGCAGTATCCTCGAGGGGTTTGGCGGCGCGCTGGAAGCCTTGCCCGGTGCCGACGGTGGCCTGTGTTTGGAATGCCGCTTGCCGCTGTTGCGCGGCGAAGATGCAGAGAGTGCTGATCGCGGCTAAAGCGCCACAAAAAGCACTTGCGTGTTGGGGCTTGAGCCGTGACAAACCAAGGCATGACAATAAAAGGAGCAGGGCATGAGCCTGCAAATGCAACAACGGGTTTACGTGGTCGATGACGATCAAGGCATGCTCGACTCCACCGTCTGGCTGCTGGAGTCCGTGGGGCTGACGGCGCTGCCGTTCACCAGTGGCCGAGCCTTTCTCGATGCCTGCGACGAGCACAGCCAGGGCTGTGTGCTGCTGGATGTGCGCATGCCCGGCATGGGCGGCCTGAATGTGCAGGAAGCCATGCGCAGCCAGGGCATCACGATGCCGATTATTTTTGTCAGCGGGCATGCCGATGTGCCGATTGTGGTGCGTGCGTTCCGCGCCGGTGCCGTGGACTTTATTGAAAAGCCCTACAACGAACAGTTACTGCTCGACAGCGTGCAGCACGCGCTCAATCAGGAAGCTTCCAGCGCGCAAACCGACCCGCGTTTGCAGGCCTTGCAGCAACGCCTGGACAGCCTCACCCCGCGTGAGCGGGATGTGTTGCTGCCGTTGGTGCGCGGCTTCACTAACCGTGAAATTGCCGAGCAACTGGACATCAGCGTGAAAACCATCGACCTCTACCGCTCGCGGGTGATGAAGCGCATGCAAGCCGACAACCTGCCCGAGTTGGTCGGCATGGCCATCGCCGCCGGCTTGGTGGACGCCCTGCAGTTGCGGCCCTAGGCTGTACTATAGTCCCAAGTACGGCTGCATGGTGCGGGCTTACGATCAACGAGTCACTGTGACGTCAGGTACCTGGCGTTCGCTGCACAGGCGGGAGTTGTATGGTTCTGGAACTGCTGAATAACGTCATCCTGTTGATTGCCCTGTGCTGGATCCACGGCCTGATTACCCGCTATGTTGATGAACGCTCGCCTCTGGGCAAAGGCTTGTCTGGTGTTTTGTTTGGCGGCATTTGTATCCTAGGCATGATGGCGCCGATGACCTTGGCCGACGGGCTGATCTTCGATGGCCGCACGGCGGTGTTGAGCATGGCTGCCTTTTTTGGTGGCCCGCAGGTGGGGCTGATTGCCGGTGCCATTGCCGGCGCTTATCGCGGCTGGCTCGGGGGTGTCGGCATGCTGCCCGGGCTGCTGAATGTGCTGATGCCCGTGCTGATGGGCTTGCTCTACAGGCACCTGTACCGGCACGGACGGTTGGCCTTCAACCTGCCTAACCTGCTGCTGTTTGCCATCGCCATACAAGTGTTGCAGGTCCTCAATCTCACCCTCTTGCCTGCGCCAAAGTTTGCCCTGTTTATGCAGGATGCGGCCTGGGCGGTGTTTGTCCTTATGGTGCCGCTCACCCTGTTCCTCGGTCTGTTGCTCAAAGATGCTCATGTCCAGAGGTTGGATCGCAAAGCCCTGCTGCAGAGCGAAGCACAGTTGCGCGCGATCACCGAAGCGGTGCCCGATTTGTCGTTAGTGATGGACGAGGATGGGCGCTACCTGAGGATCAAGTCGCCGAAAACAGACCTTTTGCTCGACGGCGGACAGGGTTTGTTGGGCAAGCGCTTGCTCGATGTAATGCCCGTGCAGCAAGCGGACATGTTTATGGACTTCATCGCCCATACGCTGGACAGTGAGCAGCCGCAGACGCTGGAGTACGAGCTGCAAACCCCGGCCGGGCAACGCATGTTTGAGGCCCGCGCGCGGCGTATGGATGCCAAGGTCAATGGCAAGCGGGCCGTGGTGTTTATGGCGCGTGACATTACCGAACGTGTGGAAATGGAGCGTGAGCAGCGTATTGCCGCCATCGCCTTCGAGTCGCAGCAGGGCATGATAATCACCGATGCGCAGACGCGCATGATCAAGGTTAACCGCGCCTTTACCGACATCAGCGGTTATGTGCCGCAGGACGTGATTGGCCAGCCAACCCGCATGTTGGGTTCGGGGCGACAGTCCCCCGAGTTCTACCAGCAGATGTGGCAAACCCTCAGTGAAATGGATCACTGGAAAGGGGAAATCTGGAACCGCCGCAAAAGCGGTGAAACCTTTCCTGAATGGCTGTCGATCAGCGTTGTGCGCGATAAAGCGGGATTGGTGACCAACTATGTTGCCTCACTGACCGATATCAGCGAGCGCAAGGACGCCGAAGAGAAAATCCAGCATTTGGCGTTTTATGACCCGCTGACCGGGCTGCCCAATCGCCGCTTGCTGCGCGACCGTCTGCAACAGGCTGCGGCTTTGAGCCGGCGCAATGGGCACTTCAGCGCGCTGATCTTCCTTGATCTGGACGACTTCAAAAATGTTAACGACCTTTATGGACATCAAACGGGTGATGAGTTGCTGTGTCAGGTGGCGCAGCGCTTGAAGAACACCTTGCGTGAACTGGATACCGTGGCGCGTTTGGGTGGGGATGAGTTTGTCATCATGCTCGAAGGGCTCGAAGCCAATCCCGAAGATGCCGGCACCCAAGTTGAACACATCGGCAGCAAGCTTATGCTGGCCCTGCGTGAGCCTTATCTGGTCGGCGAGCACCGCCTGTTTAACAGCGCCAGCCTCGGCGTGGTGCTGTTCAACGATGAAACGCATAACGTGGATGAGTTGATGCAGCGCGCCGATTTGTCGATGTACAGCACCAAGTCCGCTGGCAAGAATGCCCTGAGTTTTTATGACCCGTTGATGCAGGAAATGGTCAGTCAGCGTTTGCAGTTGGAACATGACATGCGCCGAGGCTTGGCCGAAGGTGAATTTGTGCTCTATCTGCAGCCACAAATGAACCACCTGGGTGAGTTGCAAGGTGCGGAAGCGTTGGTGCGTTGGCTGCATCCGCAGCGGGGTTTGCTGGGCCCGGCCTTGTTTATCGAGATTGCCGAGCGCAGCGGGCTGATCGCCGAGCTAGATCTGTACCTCCTCAAGCAAGGCTGCCAGATACTGGCGCGCTGGGCTGCGCAGCCTGCGTTTGCCGGGCTGAGCCTGGCGGTAAACATCAGCAGCCGTTTGCTCTACACGGACGATTTTATTGCTCAGGTGCAGCGCATTCTGGCCGAGACTCAGGCCAACCCTCGCCAATTAAAACTGGAAATCACCGAATCACTGCTGCTCAGCGACAAGCACGAAGCTGCTCTGCGCATGCAGGCGTTACAGGCCCTCGGCATTCGCTTCTCGATTGATGATTTTGGTACGGGCTACTCCTCCATGGCCTACCTGCAACAGCTGCCGCTCAATCAGCTTAAAATCGATCAGTCGTTTGTCCGCGAACTGCCCGAAAGCAGCAGCCTAGCCATCGTGCGCGCCATTCTGGCGCTGGCGCAAAGCCTCGGGTTGGAGGTCATCGCTGAAGGCGTGGAAACCCAGGCGCAGTGGGATGTGCTGCGCGACAACGGTTGCCAGTTCTTTCAGGGCTACCTGTTTAGCCAGCCGGTGGCGGTGGCGGCTTTTGAATCAAAGCAATGGCATGTGCAGCCCGCAGACGCCCGGCGTACGGACTGACGTGCCGGGCGGAACTGGCTCAATCGAATCATGCCTACCCATGCCTGATGGCTCAGCGTTGTAGCGAATACCGGTCAATGTTCAGAGGCCTGAGCGGCGACTTTCAGTGAGGCGTTATGAGCATTAAACGACGAGATTTTCTCAACGGGGCAGCGCTGACGATTGCCGCCGGCCTGGTGCCGTGGCGCTTTCTGCGCGCCGAGTCGCGCGTGAATCCGCCGGCCTTGACGGGCTTGCGCGGCAGCCATGTAGGCAGCTTTGAGGTGGCGCATCAACTGGGCTGGGAGCGCAAGGTGTTCGCCACCGATCACCTGCCCCAGCATGAAGACTATGACCTGGTCGTGGTGGGTGCCGGCATCAGCGGCTTGGCGGCTGCCTGGTTTTACCGTGAACGCCACCCGCAGGCGCGCATTCTGCTGCTGGATAATCACGACGACTTCGGTGGCCATGCCAAACGCAACGAGTTTCGTGTGGGCGGTCGTTTACTGCTGGGCTATGGCGGCAGCGAATCGCTGGACTCGCCCAAGGCCAATTTCAGCGCCGAGGTGCAGCACTTGCTGACGGCGCTGGAGATCAAGCTGGAGCGCTTTCATCAGGCCTTTCAGCATCGCCTGTATGACGAGTTGGACAGTGCGGTGTTTTTCGATCAGCAGACTTTTGGCGAAGACCGGTTGGTCGTCGGCGAGCCGGATGCAGACGGTGCTGAAGAACCCGACTGGGCCGGTTTTATTGGCCAGTTCCCGTTGCCTGAAAGCGACCGCGCCGCCCTGCTGGCGCTGTATGCGGGTGAGCAGAATTACCTGCAGGCGCTGCCGCTCGATGAACGCGAGGCCTACCTCGACAGTTTGAGTTACCAGGCGTATCTCAAGCGTCATGTCGGCCTTTCGGACAAGGCCATCGCCTACTTTCAGCAGCGTTCCAGCGACGAATACGGCTACCGCATCGACTTTCTCCCGGCCAGTTACGCGCGTTATGCCGGCTATCCGGGCTTTGCCGGCCTGGGCCTGGAGGAGGATGACAGCGAAGAAGAGCCGTACATCTACCATTTCCCCGATGGCAATGCCGGTGTCGCCCGCCTGCTGGTGCGTGACCTGATCCCGGCGGTGGCCGCCGGGCAGGGCATGGACGATGTGGTGCTGGCCGCCTTCGATTACAGCCGTTTGGACCGCCCCGAGCACCGTGTGCGCCTGCGCCTGTCGAGCACCGTCGTCAGTGTGCGCAACCGTGAGGGCGGCGTGGACATCGGCTACAGCCAAGCGGGGCAGCTTTACCGGGTGCGCGCCCGGCAGTCGGTGCTGGCCTGCTACAACATGCTCATCCCTTACATTCTGCGCGACCTGCCGGCCCCTCAGGCGCAGGCGTTGGCGCAGAACGTCAAACTGCCCATGGTCTACGCCAACGTGGTGATTCGTAATTGGCAGAGTTGGGCCGAACTGGGCATGCAGGAGGTGTACGCGCCGGGCATGCCCTTCAGCCTGATGAAGCTGGATTACCCGGTGGATCTGGGCGGTTATCAGGCGCCGAATGATCCTGAACAGCCCATGTGCCTGCATCTGGTGCATGTGCCGCATGCCTCAGGTGTTGGCCCGGACCTGCGCACACAGGCGCGGGCCGCGCGCATGCAGATCTATACCAGCACCTTTGCCCACTACGAAGCGCAAATCCGTGATCAGTTGCAGCGCGTACTCGGTGGCGGTGGTTTCGATCATCAGCGCGATGTGCTGGCGATCACGGTCAACCGCTGGCCGCATGGCTATTCCTACTACAGCAATCCCTTGTTCGATGGCCCGGACGGTGGTGCGGCGGTGATGCAGCGGGCGCGTCAGCCCTTGGGTGCGGTGGCCATCGCCAACTCCGATGCTGGTTGGGACCCTTACCTGCACGCGGCCGTGGATCAGGCCTGGCGTGCGTTTAATGAGCTGAGCGAGGTTGTTGCGCAGTAGCGCCGTGTGGCATCCGACAATTGCCTAACGCGCGGGCCGGGCAAAGGCCTGCGCTAGGTCGGCGGCGCTGCCCGGCTGGGCAAACAGGTAGCCTTGAAAGCGATGACAGCCCATGCGTTTGAGGTTGTCGAATTGTTCGTGGGTTTCTACACCTTCGGCGGTGACGTGCAACTGCAGGTTTAGGCCCAGCGTCAGGATGGTGCGCACAATGGCCGCATTGCTCTGCTGTTCTTGCAGGTCGTGGATAAAGACCTGATCAATTTTCAGGTGATCCAGCGGTAAGCGCTTGAGGCAGATGAGTGATGAGTAGCCTGCGCCGAAGTCGTCCAGCGCCAGTTTCACGCCTTGCGCCCTGAGCTGTTCCATTTTTTGGATCAGGCTGTCCACGTTCTCCACCAACTGGCTTTCGGTCAGTTCCAGTTCCAGTCGATGTGGGTTGGCACCGCTGGCAACCAGGGCTGTGTTCACGTCGCTGAGAAAGTCCGGATGGTGGAATTGCTTGGCGCTGACATTCACCGCCAGGGTCAGGTTGCGCAAGTGCGGATGCTCGGCCCAGGCAGCCAGTTGCTCGCAAGCACGGCGCAAAATCAGCCGGCCGAGTGGCAGGATCAATCCGGTGCTTTCGGCCACAGCGATAAAGTCGGCTGGCTCGATCAGGCCGCGCGTGGGGTGCTGCCAGCGCACCAATGCTTCTGCCCCGATCAGCTGGCGCTGGGCATCGACTTGCGCCTGGTAGTGCAGCACGAATTGCTCCTGCACCAGGCTTTGTCGCAGATCATTCTCCAGGGAGGCGCGTGCCGTCACATCAGCCTGCATTTGCGGGTCGAAGAAGCGCATGGCATTGCGCCCTGCAGCCTTGGCCTGATACATGGCCAGGTCGGCGCGCTTGAGCACTTCTTCAACCGAGCTGCGATCGTCGGGGAACAGGGCAATGCCGACGCTGGCCGTGCTGACGTAGTCGGTTTTATCCAGCGGGTAGGGTGCAGCCAAGGCGCTCACCAGTTTCTTTCCTACGTATTCGACCTGGTTCAGCGCCTGCGCCGGGATCTGGCTCAGGCCTTCAAGCATCAGCACAAACTCATCACCGCCCAGGCGCGCCAAGGTGTCCTGGGTGCGCACGTGTTCGCTCAGGCGCTTGGCCACCTGCTGCAGTAATTGGTCGCCGGTGTCATGGCCGAGGGTGTCGTTGAGGTCTTTGAAGTTATCCAGATCAATAAACAGCAGCGCGCCCTGTTGCAGACCACGGGCATGCTTGGCCAGTGCCTGGCGCAGGCGGTCGAGCAGCATGCGCCGGTTGGGCAGCCCGGTCAGCGGGTCGTAGAAAGCCAGCTGATTGATGCGTTCCAGGTTCTTTTTATGCTCGCTGATGTCGGTAGAAATGCCGCACAGGGCGTAGACCTGGCCCCGGCTGTCGCGCAACGGCAGCTTGACCGACAGAAAGGTGTATTGGCTTTCGCCGTCGAGGCTGCGGTTGCATTCCTCACTTTCCACCCGCTCACCGAGCTTGAGTACGCGGCGGTCGTTTTCATTGAGGTTGGTGGCGGTGTCCAGGTCGAAAAATTGATCGTCGGTTTTGCCAATAACCTGCGCCAGCGGTTGCCCGAACAGCTCGCAGACTTTGCGGTTGGCGTATTGATAACGCAGTTGCGTGTCCTTGATGTAGATGTAGGCCTCAACGCTGTCGAGGATGGTGTTCAGGCGTTGCTCGCTGGCCAGTAGGTGGCGAGTTTTGCGATGCACCTGGCGGCGCAGCACGAATGCACCGCCCAGTGCGCCGAGCAGTAGCACGCTCAAAATGCCCAGGCTCCACCACACGGCTGCTGGGATGAGTACGCGCGGCTTATCTGCGCCCCAGTGCTGCAAGGTTTCGTAGTAGAGGGATGCCGGCGTGCGTTGCCAGCTTTGCAGATTTTGATCAATAGCGGCGAGCAGGTCGGCGTTATGCCCCTTGCGCGTGGCGAAAAACAACTGCGCCGGCTGGAACATGATCGAACTGCGCTGCAAGCGGTAGCGCGTTGCCTGGTAGTCGCCAAAGTGCAGGTTGGCCACCGCAGCGTCGGCTTCGCCTGCCGCTACTTGTTCAAACCCTTGGGCCAGACTGGTCACGCCAATTAGCTGGGCATTGAGACCAAAACTGCTCAGCAACTCGCGCAGGTATTGCTCTTGCACCGAGCCTTGCAGCACGGCGATGCGCAGCCCGGCCAGATCCAGTACGGACGCTAGGTTGAGGTGCTTGCTCGCGTAAACCTGCGACCAACTGAACAGTGCCGGTACTTGGTGAAAATCCAGCACCTGAGCTCGACTTTCGCTGAATGCGACATCGGGTAATAAGTCGATTTCGCCGTTTTGCACCCGGCTCAGGCAGGCTTGCCAGTCGCAGGGGGCGGGCGTCAGTTGCCAGTCTTCCTGGCGGGCGATTTCGCTGAGTAGTTCACCAAAAATGCCGGAGAGTTTGCCGTCCTGGTCGAGAAACAGCTTCGGCTCATTGGCATAGACGCCGACGCGCACCTCGCGTGCCATGCTGCTGACGGGCAGGCACAGCAGCCAGCCCGTCAGCAGCATCAGTAGGGAAAAACGGCGTAAACCTGAGCAATTCATGCGAAGACCGGCGTCGGTGCGGGTTTGCACGCCTAACAGTAGTCAGTAATTACGACAAACGCAGGAACATCAGCGCCTCAGTTGGCCCAGCCCTGATAAATGTAGGTCATAGGTTTGGGGCCCTTGAGGTAGTGGTTGCTCAACTCGCCGATCTGAAAACCACCGGCCTCAATCAACGCCTTGATGTCGCGATTAAGGTGGCAACCGCCGGCCAGCGGCTTCCACAGCGGGGTCAGGCGGTTTTGCCAGCGTAGTACGGGCAACTCGGGGGCCATGCCGTGTTCGCAGAACAACAGGCGGCCACCGGGTTTGAGCACACGGCGCATCTCGCGCAGTGCGGCCACGGCATCAGGGATGGTGCACAGGGTGAAGGTGCAGACAATGCTGTCGAAGCTGCCGTCCTCAGCCTGAATTTGTCCCAGTTCGAGGGCAATCATCTGCACCGGGATGCGGATGGCGGCTGCGCGCTGCTTGGCCAGCTTCTGCATGTCGGCACTGGGGTCGACGCCAACAATCGTGCTGACTTTGCTGGCGTCGTAAAACGCCAGGTTGAGGCCGCTGCCAATGCCGATTTCCAGCACCCGACCATGGGCTTGGGGCACCACCTGCGAGCGGGACTTCATCACCGCACCCATGCCGCAGGCGAGGTCGATCAGGTGAGGGAGCAGGTAGCGGTCGTAGAGATTCACGGGTAGCCCTCGGCTTTATTACTCGGCGTCGTCTGGCAGGTCACTGTTATCACCCGTGACGGCGGCGAAGCACTTGAGCCGGTGTGGGTCGCCACTGCCAGTGATGATCCAGGCATCGGCTTCGCCGTCAAAGCGCGCGGCCAGTACCTGTGCTAGTGCGAAATGCCATTTGCGCAGGGCGCGGCCATCCATGCATTCGATGCTGAGCACGGGCGTGTCGGTGACGACGGCCTGGCCGGCGTGGTGCTGCGCCAGTTGTTCGCTGTCGAGGTGAAATTGCCAGGCATGCAGGTCATCGATTTCCAGCATGTCGGCGGCGCTCAGGGCGCTGATCAGGTCGTGCGGAATACTCATGGGACGGTACTTCTCTTAGCGGCCAAGACGGCGCAGTTGTTTGGATTCAATCACCCGTGTGCCGGCATCTTCTTCCAGCGCCAAGCGCCACAGCGCGCGCGCCAGTACCGTGGCTTTAATTCCGCGATATTTGCCCGGGAGCCAGCGCATAAACGGCGCGGCCAGGCGTTCGCCCAAACGAAACTCCTGACGCGCACCGAGCAGCAGGGAGGGGCGGGCGATGGTCAGTTGCGGCCAGCCTTGTGCGCGCAGGGCATCTTCCATTTCACCTTTGACGCGGTTGTAAAACACCGAGGCGTTGGCGTCTGCACCGAGGGCGCTGATTACCAGCAGGTGGCGGGCGCCGAGGGCGCGGGCGCGCTCGGCAAAGGCGATCACCAAGTCGTAATCCACGGCGCGAAAAGCCGCTTGCGAACCGGCTTGTTTGATCGTGGTGCCGAGACAGCAAAAAGCGGTGTCCACCGGTCCAGTCAAGCCGGGCAGCAGGTCGGCCAGTTCGCCTTGTGGATTTTCCAAGTGCGGGTGTTCGGCTAGCGCGCGGCGGCTAGGGGCCAGGACGCGGGCCACGGTGGGTTCGTTCAGCAGGCGGTCGAGCAGGTGTTCGCCGGTCAGGCCGGTGGCACCTGCAAGCAGGATGTGTTGGGGCGTCAAATACATAGGCTATGAATCTCCGCTGATTTCTTTGAGCTTAACAGGCGCTTGGCGGTCAGGGTGTGTCGGCCGTTGGTGGGCTGTCCGCTGGGGCAGTCTGGGCCTGTTCGGCGCGCCAGGTTTGCCACTGCGCGAGCACGGCCTTGGCCGGCCAGATTTGCGGTTCGGAGGGTTCAAAGCCGTCGCTTTTTTCCCGCGCGGCCACGCTGGCTTTAGCCAGCTCGAAGGCGCGTTGCAGGTCATCGGTTTCCTGCAGGGCTTCGGCAAACAGGGCGCGGCCGAAGTAGGTGAAGTCGTTTTCTTCGGAACAGCCAAATGACACCCGGTCGGCGCGCGCCGCAGTGATCACCAGGGTTTTTTCGTCCTGCAGTTCAGGGATAAAGCCGCCGGAGTAGCAGGCCGAAATGACCAGCACCTTGTAGCGGTCCTTGAGTGGCGTGAGCAGGCTGGCCAGTTCACTGGCGGGCAGGTCAGCCAGCTGCAGGCGCGGCTGGTCGATGTGTAATTCGTGCTGGGCCGAGCCGTGGCTGGTGAGGTAAATGAAGATCAGGTCTTCCGCGCCGCTGCGCTCAGCCAGCGCCTGGAAACTACGGCCCAGGCTGGCGCTGGTGGCCATCGGGCGGGTGGCCAGATGATCGCGGTGGTTGATCAAAGTCAGCCGGCCGTGGGCCGCAAAGCGCGTTTGCAACAGGTTGCCGACGTAATCGGCCTCGCGCATAAACACGCTTTGCTTGCCGTCGCCGGCGACGGTCATGGCGTAGAGTTCGATCGCCGGAGTCGAGGCGGGAAGTTGCGCGATCGCCTCGTCCAGCAGGCGGCCTTGCTCCAGCAGCCCTTCAGCCAGTGCGTCGGCTATAACCTTGCCTTCACCGTCACGAATCAGCCGACCATGCTGCCAAGTGCCGCGCTGCACGCTGGCATCGGCCAGGGTCAGGCTGCCGTCACCGTGGTATTTGCCATAAGAAAATTGGCCTTGGTAAACACTGCCATCGGCTTGGCTCAAACGGCCCTCGCCATGGTAGCGCCAGTCGCGGAACTGGCCTTGGTAGTGGCTTGCGTCGGTGCCGGTCAACTGGCCCTTGCCGCTCAGGCTGCCCTCACGAAAGCGTCCGCTCCAGACGTCGCCGTTAGCGCTTTGGTAGCGCCCTTTGCCGTGAAACTGATTGTCGCGAAACTCGCCGCTGTACAGGTCGCCATCAGCGCTCTTGAAGCTGCCCAGGCCATTGAGTTGGTTATTGTCAAAACTGCCGGTGAAGACGTTGCCTTCGGTGTCGGTCATTACCCCCTGACCGTGCGGCTCGCCCCGTCGGAACTGGCCTTGAAAGCCATCACCGCTGCGCCATTGCAATACGCCCAGACCGTTGTATTGACCTTGGCGAAATTCGCCCCGGTAATCGAAGTCCGAGCTGCTCAGATGCCCTTCACCGCTGGGCAGGCCCTTTACAAAGTGGCCTTCGTAGCGGCTGCCATCGGCGTAGGTGTAAATGCCCTGGCCGTTGAATTGACCGTCTTTGAACTGCCCTTGGTAATGACTGCCATCACCGTAATCCAGCCGGCCCTGACCCTGCAGCAGGCCATTAATGACCTCACCACGGTATCGACTGCCATCCGGCAGAACCGCATCAGGCGGCAGCAACGGTTCAGCATCGCCGCACGCGGCCAGAAACAGGGCAAGGCTTAAAGGAGCCAGATGGGACAGACGCAGCATGGGCAACAATCCGGGCTGTGGAGGTACGCCGAGTATGCCTCAAACCGCGCAGAGTGCCGGGTTTGAGCGTACGGACGATATGAAAATAGGCGGGTGTGAGGTGTTACCGCTGCCGCGAGTGAGGCTGGTTGAGTAGGCCACGGCATACAGGTTGATCTGTACGCCGTGGTCAGCCGGCTGCGGTTAGACGAAGCAGAGGGTCAGCGGTTCAGCGATATAGGCGGGTTTTTCCGAACCTTCGATTTCCAGCACGACCTTGGCTTTGAGCAGCCATTGGCCGGGGTTTTTCTCGGTGGCATCGGTCAGGGTGACGACCAGGCGTACCTTGGAGTTGACCTTCACCGGCTGGATAAAACGCACGCTGTCCAAGCCATAGTTGACGGCCATCTTCAGCCCTTTGGGCATGATCATGATGCCTTCCATCAGCTTGGGCACTAGCGACAGCGAGAGGAAGCCGTGGGCGATGGTTGAGCCAAACGGGGTGAGCTTGGCTTTTTCCGGGTCAACGTGGATGAACTGGTGATCGCCGGTGCACTCGGCAAACTGGTTGATGCGCTCTTGATCGATGGTCAGCCATTCGGAACGGCCGAGTTCTTTGCCGATGTAGCTGGGCAATTCGGCGGCGGGTACTGATGTCATGGTTTCTCCTTGAAGACGCAAGTGTTGTTTTTTTTGGGGCGTAAATCCTTCTGCCTTTAGATCATCATGGGTTTGCGACAGGGTCAAGTGTCAGTTGCCGGCTGCATTGGCGTTTCTGCTTTTCCCACTCGACCGCTGTATCTCGGCCATTACCGAGGGGTTCTGCTTATAATGCGCGGCACTGCGCCTGGGATCATACGATTCGGAGATTACCCATCATGCTGTTACGCGGCCTTTCCTGGCTGGTGTTGTGCCAGCTTCTCGGCACTGCGCTGAATGTTCTGTTGATGCCGATGCTGCCGGGGCCAATCATCGGCATGCTGTTGCTGTTTGTCTTCTTGTTGGTGCGCGGGGAGGTGGGCGAGCCACTGCATGAAGCCTCGACGAGCTTGCTGAAGTACCTACCGTTGCTGCTGGTGCCGCCTGCGGTCGGCGTGATGGCCTATGCCGAAGCGATCTTTGCGGACTTCTGGGCGATTGCCGGGGCATTGTTGCTGTCGTTGCTGATCTCGATTGTGTTTACCGGTTGGTTGATGCAAAAGCTCATCGATCGTCAGCAACGCCGGGAGGATGCATGAATCTGGAATGGCACGCCGCCTGGCAGGCGCTCACTCATCACCCGCTGTTTGGTGTCGGCATCACCCTCGGCGCTTATCAATTGGCAGTGGTTGCCTACGAGAAAACCCGCTGGGTATTTTTGCAGCCGGTGTTGCTGTCCATGCTGACAGTAATCGGCATTTTGTTGGCCTGCGGCCTGACTTTTAACGAATACCGCGACAGCGTGGCGGCCATGACGTTGTTTCTGGGGCCGGCCACGGTGGCGCTGGCGGTGCCGTTGTTTATCAATCTGCGGCGTATTCGCCAGCTGTTTTGGCCAATCCTGATCACTCTGCTGATTGCGGGCGTGGTGGCCACGGTGTTGGGCGTGAGCCTGGCGTGGGCTTTTGGGGCCGAGCAGGTGATGCTGATGAGCATGGCGCCCAAGTCGGTCACCTCGCCGATTGCCATGTTGGTGGCCAATCAGATTGGCGGGATTGCCGCTTTGGCGGCGGTGTTTGTGATGATCACCGGGATTATTGGCGCGATTATCGGGCCGTCTTTGCTCAAGCGCTGCGGCGTGCACCACCCCGCCGCGTTGGGCATGGCGCTGGGCCTGACCGCCCACGCGGTGGGTACGGCGCGCGCCCTGCAGGAAGGCGATGAGTGTGGCGCTTTTTCTGCTCTGGCGATGAGTCTGATGGGTGTGGTGACAGCGGTATTGCTGCCGTTGGCGATTTTGTTCTGGCTATGAGGTTAGGCGTGTGACATTGCCGTTATTTGCACTCAATACCGTGCTGTTCCCCGGCTGCATGCTCGATTTGCAAATCTTCGAGCCACGCTACCTGGACATGATCAGTCGCTGCATGAAGCAGGGGCAGGGTTTTGGTGTGGTGTGCATTGTCGAAGGCAACGAAGTGGGAGCCGCAGCCGGGCAGTTTTCGGCGATGGGCTGCGAGGCCCTGATCCACGATTTCCAGCAGTTGCCCAATGGCTTGTTGGGTATTCGCGTTGAGGGTGCGCGGCGCTTTCGTGTGCTCAGCGCCCAGGTGTTGCCGGACCAACTCAGCGTGGCGCAGGTGCAATGGCTGAGCGAGTCTGATGAGCAGCCGCTGCGGGCCGAACACGCTGATTTGGCTGCATTGCTGAGCGCGCTCAGTGCGCATCCCTTGGTGGCTGCGTTGGGCATGTCGGCTGAGCCTGCCGGGCAGCAGGCGTTGGCCAATCAACTGGCCTACCTGCTGCCGCTGGACAGCGAGCGCAAGCTGCAATTGCTTGATACAGCCAGCGCTGAATCGCGCTTGGATTTACTCCAGCAACTGCTGGATTTGCTACAAAACGGCCATCAATAACGGTATAGCAACAGCCCCGCCGACAGTTGCCAAGTGGCCATGCCGCCCAACACCGCGATTACAGCCGGCAGCATTAACCACCAGACCTTGGCGGGTAGTGCCGGTAAAGGTGTGCGCCACTGCGCCAGAGCCAGGCTCAATGCGCAGATCCCAGCCGCCAAAGCGGCGCCCGCAATAATGTCGCTTGGCCAATGCACGCCCAAGTACACGCGCGAAAGGGCTATCGCGGTTGCCGGCAGGCTGGCCAGCAGTAGCCAGGTCAGCCGCCAGCGCGGCGGTTGCCCGCGGCCGGCCAAAAGCCCCAGCAGCAGGAAAAACGCAAACGCTGCGGAACTGTGTCCGCTGGGGAAGCTGTAACTGCTCAGGGGGTCGAGCAGCACATCTGGTCGGCTGCGGGCAAACAGCGTCTTGAGTGCGGTGTTCGCTAACGCGGTACCCAGCGTGGCCCCAATCGCCAGGTACAGCGCGCGCCATTGCCGGGTCGCCAGCAATACCAAACACAACACCAAGGCAGCAATCAGCTGTGTATGCAGGTCGCCAAGGCGGGTAATCAGCACCATCAGGCTGTCGAGGCTGGCCGTGCGTTGCGCTTGCAGCAAGGTCAGCAGGCCTTGATCGAGTTGGTTGAGGAAGGGCCAGCTGATCATTAACGCGGCACACAGCGTCAGGCTGGCCACGGCCGCCAGCAGGCTGGCGTGACGCACCTGGCGCAATGTGCCTTGAATGCTTAAGGCGGCGACGATGGCGACGGCAGCGGCGACTGCGCCCGCCTGCGGCCAGAAGTTCTCGGGCAAGGGCAGGCGCAGTGCGGCACCTGTGGCCCAGCCTGGCAGCATGTAGGCCACCGACCAACCCGCCGCGGCCAGCATACTGATTGCCATAAAACGAACCGGAGGCATATTCAGTGCGCCCGCCACCATAGGCAGCATGGGGCGCAGCGGACCGATGTAGCGACCAATCAGCAAACTGGCGACGCCATAACGCTGGAAATAGCCCTCGGCACTGCTCAGCCACTGCGGGTTATGGCGCAGCACCGGCAAGCGGCGAATGTCGCGATGAAAATAGCGGCCTATGGCGTACGACATTGCATCGCCCAGCAAACCGCCCACGTAGGCCAGCAGAAGTGTTTCCCAGAGCGTCAGCGCGCCGCTGCCCGCCAGCACCGCGACGGCGAACATCAGAATTGTGCCGGGTATGAGAATGCCAACAATTGCCAGGCACTCGATGCAGGCGATCAGCACAATGGCCAGTGCCAACCACTCGGGGTGGTGGCCAAGCCACTGCGTTACAGTCTCTAGCCACTGTGTCATGGCTGGTTATCCTTGTGCGGTTGATGGGCTGTACGGGCGCGGTTGGTGCGCGTGAGGCTACCTAAATATTCGAACACGCCGGGTTGAGCAGTGAGCGGCAAACTAAGGTTGGGATCGGCTGGCATGCGTTGTCGCTTGGCTCGTCAGGGCATAGGCTGCTGCGCAACAGGCGCGCGCAGGGTATCAGCGGTGCCGGTCAATAATAACAACAAGAGTCTTAATCATGCCTGAACGCGCCCGTGCCAGCAGCGCCCATATCAGCCCCAGCGCCCACTACACCGGCTACGTCTGGTATCGCCATCAATTGGCTGATGCAGCCTTTAAGACCGGGTTTGGTCGTTTTGTACACGGCCTGCTCAGCCCGATTACCTGGGGCGCGCGGGTTGGGTTTGGCCTGGACATTGAGCTGTTTCTGTTGCAGCGGCATTTGCAAATTGATGCGCAACTGACAGCCGCGATTGAGCAGCGTGGTGTGTGCCAAGTGGTGGAGATTGCATGCGGTTTGTCACCGCGCGGTCGTCGTTTTACCGCCCGTTACCCGCAGTTACGTTATGTCGAGGCAGATTTGCCGGTGATGGCGGCGCGCAAGCGGCTCTTGCTTCACGCGCAAGGCTGGTTGGGCAGTCAGCATCAGGTGCGGTCGGTGGATATTCTGGCCGAGGAGGGCAGCAGAAGCCTAAGCGCACTGTTTGCTGAACTGGACCGCAGTAAACCGCTGGTGGTGATTACCGAAGGGTTGGTGAATTACTTCGAGTTGCCCTTGATTGAGTCGTTCTGGACGCGCCTGGCTGAACAATTGCGCGTGTTTCCTCACGCCACCTACCTCACCGAACTGTACCCGGATCTGCATGAGCATCCGCGTTACCGCCAGTTGCGCTGGGGTGTTGATTTGATCGGCCGCCTTACGCGCGGCAGTTACCCGCTGCATTACCGCGATGATCAGGCGATTGCTCAGGGCTTTCAGCGTTGCGGTTTTACAGACGTAACGGTCTTTGATCCAAGCTTGACCAGTCAGGCGCTAGGCCTGGCGCCGTCGCGTAATGCGGGGTTGGTGCGGGTCATTGAGGCGCGGGTCTGAGCGTGCTCGCTGCAACGCGTTCAGCGCCTCGTGGAGGTGAGGTGACGTCTCGCGTTGCTTCCTTTCATTGCCTGTTAAGCGCAGGCCGCGCTGGGCAAAGGCGGCAGGCTAAATTGCAGGGCCAGTGTTTGGCTGGCGAGTGGTTCACTGTGCGGAAAGACGAAAGCCACGCCGTTGGCGTCTTGGCGCAGCGGCAGCAAAGGCTGCGCCGGCAAATCCTTGCAGTGCAGTTGCCAGCCACGCGTGCCGCACAACTCAGGCAGGTCGCCCTGTAGCAAACCACCAAAGAAACCCAGTTCATCCACCGTTACCCGCCATTCGCCGCCCTCGGCATGCCGCAAGAGCGCGTTGCGCTGGTTGGGCGGTAGGCGCGGTTCGTGGCGTTTGTTCAGGTGCAGCAATTGCTTTTGCGCCAGCAGGTGGGTGCCTGCACTGCGGCTGGGCAGGGCGTCGCCACGCAAAAATGGGTTGTACAAGCTGGCGCACGCTCCGCGTTGCTCAAACTGAGCGAGGTGGTCGGCGTTGTGGATCAGCGCGCACGTGGCCTGCGCACAGGCGTTGGCGAAGTGCGCGTGCTCCCACGGTTGAGTGAAATGATCATATTCGCCTGCCAGTACCAGGGTGGGGCAACTGGGATGCTGCTTAAAGCCCTGAAAATCCAGCAGGCGCTGACTGTTTTGCCGGTAGCGTTCGATGTCTGCTGCGGACAGGCGCTGGATCTGGCGCAGCAAGGCTTTACGAAATACCGGCGCGACGCCGGTCTGCTCCAGGCGCAGCGGGTTCAAAAGCCCCGTGAGTGCGCCATGGGCAAAAGCATCTGTGCGCCCTTCAGCCAGCAGCGCCAGCCCCTCTTGCAGTAACAGCCGCGCCCCTGGCCGACCGAAGGCCGTGATTCCCGCCAGCAACAGGCGGGCGCAGTGCCGAGGGTGGCGGGCGGCAAACAGCCCTGCCAATGCCGAGCCATACGACAACCCGATCGGCATCAGCGGCGGCAGTTCGAGTTCTTCGGCAAAGGCGGCGATTAGGTCGGCCAGTTGTTCCAGGCTCAGGTGGGGGGCCAGTTGCAGGTTGCAACCCTGGCTGGGTAGATCAAGCAGGATGACTGGGTGTTCGGTGAGGAGCTCGCTGACCTCGGCGGCAAATGAGCGAAAACTCTGGAAGGCCCCGCCCAGCAGCAGCACGGGCGGGCGCGGGTCATGACTGCGCAGGGCGAAGGCCTGGTAATGCAGGCGCAGTTCGCCCAGTTGCAGTACACGCGGGGCTTCGTTGAGTTGCGCAGCGCAATAGTCGGTACGGTAATGCATGCTGATCCCACCCGGCGGTTGACCGCCTGTTTTTCGTACAGCTTCACGGTAAACATTTATGCGTATTTTGTTTACCTAACCTTCGGGCGGCAGATGCAGGCTGGTGTCACTGTTTCCCGCCAAGGCCTATCGCCATGGCTTTTGCCGCGTTACCGAAGGTTCTGCTGAACGACCTGTTTACCGTCCGCCGCACAGCGCTGGGCGTGAGGCGGCGCGCCCGTTATACTCAGCGACTTTTTTCAACCGCCAGACCTGCCAAGATCATGACTGAGTCCGTGCTCGACTATATGACCCGCCTGGGACAGGCCGCCCGCAGTGCTTCGCGCGTACTCGCGCGGGCCAATACGGCGCAGAAAAACCGTGCCCTGCAGGCTGCTGCTGCTGCGCTGGACGCCGCGCGCAGCGAATTAACGGCTGCCAACGAACTGGACCTGGCCGCCGCCCGCGCCAATGGTCTGGAACCGGCCATGGTTGATCGTCTTGCACTCACGCCGTCGGTAATCGACTCGATGATCGAAGGCCTGCGTCAGGTGGCGACCCTGCCGGACCCGATCGGCGAGATCCAGGGCATGCGTTACATGCCGTCCGGGATTCAGGTCGGCAAGATGCGCGTGCCGCTGGGCGTGATCGGCATCATTTATGAGTCGCGGCCGAACGTGACCATCGATGCCGCCAGTCTGTGCCTGAAATCCGGTAACGCCACCATTCTGCGCGGCGGTTCCGAGGCGATTCATTCCAATCAGGCCATTGCCCGCTGCATTCAGCTCGGTCTGGCTGAAGCAGGCTTGCCGGCCAGCGCCGTGCAGGTGGTAGAAACCACCGATCGCGCCGCTGTGGGTGCGTTGATCAGCATGCCTGAGTTTGTTGATGTGATCGTGCCGCGTGGCGGCAAAGGCCTGATCGAGCGCATCAGCCGCGACGCCAAAGTGCCGGTGATCAAGCATTTGGACGGCGTCTGTCACGTTTATATCGATATCGCCGCTGACCTTGATAAGGCCATCCGCGTAGCTGATAACGCCAAGACCCATCGCTACTCGCCGTGCAATGCCATGGAAACCCTGCTGGTGCACGCCGCCATGGCCGACAAGGTGCTGCCGCCGCTGGCTGCGATCTACCGCGATAAAGGCGTTGAACTGCGTGGCGACGCCGCGACCCGCGCGCTGCTTGGCAGCGACGTGCTGGAAGCGAGCGAAGACGATTGGTTCGCCGAATACAACGCGCCGATCCTGGCGATTCGCATTGTTGAATCGCTAGATGCGGCCATCGAGCACATCAACCAATATGGCTCGCAGCACACCGACGCCATCATCACCGAGAACTTCAGCGATGCTCGGCGCTTCCTGACCGAAGTGGATTCCGCCTCGGTGATGGTCAATGCTTCAACGCGGTTCGCCGATGGTTTTGAGTACGGCCTGGGCGCGGAGATCGGTATTTCCACCGACAAGCTGCACGCCCGTGGTCCGGTCGGTCTGGAAGGGCTGACCAGCGAGAAGTATGTGGTGTTTGGCGACGGACATATCCGTACCTGATGGCCCAGCGTAGCGACGCCCGACGCATAGGCATCCTCGGTGGCACTTTTGATCCGGTGCACATTGGCCATTTGCGCAGCGCGGTGGAAGTCGCCGAGGCGTTGCAGCTTGATGAGTTGCGCCTGATTCCCAGTGCGCGCCCGCCGCATCGCAATGCGCCGCAGGTCAGTGCGCAGGATCGTCTGGCCATGGTCACGTTGGCGGTGGCGGATGCTGATGTGCTGGAGGTGGATGATCGCGAGTTGCAGCGCGACAAGCCGTCTTACAGCATCGACACGTTGGAATCGCTGCGCAGTGAACTGAGCGCGGATGATCAGCTTTTTTTGCTGCTGGGGTGGGACGCCTTTTGTGGTTTGCCCAGTTGGCAGCGCTGGGAAGAACTGCTGCAGCACTGCCATATTCTGGTGTTGCAGCGCCCCGACGCCGACAGTGAGGCGCCAGAGGCGCTGCGTGATCTGTTGGCGGCGCGCAGTGTGAGTACACCGTCGGCCCTTGAAGGGCCGGGCGGACAAATTGCTTTTATCTGGCAGACACCCCTGGCGGTGTCGGCTACCCAGATCCGCGCGCTACTGGCGAGCGGAAAGTCGGCACGCTTTCTGGTGCCTGACACGGTACTGGCCTATATCCATGCCCACGGACTGTACCGTGGCGCGAATTGAACACGAGGCAAACGAGTTATTTATGACAAACGCAAAAATGCAGAGCGAAGACCTGGTCAAGCTGGCCATCACCGCTCTGGAAGAAATCAAAGCGCAAGACATCACCACCATTGATGTGCGCGGCAAAACCAGCATCACCGATTTCATGCTGATCGCAAGCGGCACCTCCAGCCGTCACGTTAAGTCGCTGGTCGACAACGTGCTGGAGAAGGTCAAAGAGCAGGGCGTGCGCCCGATCGGTACTGAAGGCATGGACACCGGCGAGTGGGCACTGCTCGACCTGGGCGACATCGTCGTACACGTGATGCTGCCTACTGCCCGTCAGTTCTATGACCTTGAGCGTCTGTGGCAAGGTGCCGAGCAGAGCCGTGCGCAGTTCAGCGCCGAGCCTGGCCCCGAGCAGAATTAAGGGCGCATAGCGGTGCGCATCAAGCTGATCGCTGTGGGTTCGCGCATGCCGCGCTGGGTCGAAGACGGCTGGCAGGAGTATGCCAAGCGCATGCCCAGCGAGTTGCCGCTGGAGCTGGTGGAAATACCGCTGACCACGCGCGGCAAAAATGCCGATGTGGCGCGCATGATTCGCCAGGAAGGTGAGGCCATGCTGAGCAAAGTGCAGCCTGGGGAACGTATCGTCACCCTGGAAGTCGAGGGGCGACCCTGGAGCACCGAGCAGTTGGCGGTTGAGTTGGACAAGTGGCGTCTCGATGCGCGCACGGTCAACTTGATGGTCGGTGGCCCGGAGGGGCTGGCACCTGAGGTTCAGGCGCGCAGTGAGCAGCGTTGGTCGCTCTCACCGCTCACCTTGCCGCACCCGTTGGTGCGTATTTTGATTGGCGAGCAGATGTATCGGGCCTGGACGGTGTTGTCCGGCCATCCTTATCACAAGTAATCAGCCAACAGTCAGCCGCCACCGATGCCGCAAGCCATTCGCCTCAAAGACCACGAAAAAGACAGTCGCCTGATCCGCAAGCGGGCAATCGTGGGTGCGGCAGTGGTTTTGCTGATGACGTCCATTCTTGTGGCCCGCATGTATTACCTGCAAGTGGTGCAGTTCGAGCATCACACCACGCTGGCGGAAAACAATCGGATCCATGTGCAGCCGATTCCACCGAGCCGCGGGCTGATTTATGACCGTAACGGGGTGATTATTGCGGACAACCGACCAAGCTTCAGTTTGACCCTGACCCGCGAGCGTGCCGGTGATTGGCCGCGAGTCTTGGACGAAGTTGTCAGTGTGCTTGAGCTCGGGTCTGAAGAGCGGGCGTTGTTTGAAAAACGTGTGCGTCAGGGCCGTCGGCCATTCGAGCCCGTACCGGTATTGTTCGAATTGAGCGAGGAGCAGATCGCTCGCATTGCGATTAATCAATTTCGTTTGCCTGGCGTAGAAGTGGTCGCACAATTGGTACGGCATTATCCGTTGGGTGATCACTTCGCTCACTCGGTTGGTTATGTCGGGCGAATCAACGACAAGGAACTGAAAAAGCTTGATCCTGTCGCTTACAGCGGTACGCACCACATTGGTAAAACCGGCATCGAGCGGTTTTACGAGGATGAGTTGCATGGCCAGGTCGGCTACGAAGAGGTCGAAACCAATGCACGGGGGCGCGTGCTACGTGTGCTCAAGCGAACCGACCCTACCCCCGGTAAAGACATTATTCTGAGCCTAGATGTGCGTTTGCAGGAGGCTGCCGAGAATGCGCTCGCTGGTCGGCGTGGTGCGGTGGTCGCTATCCAGCCGCAAACGGGGGAAGTGCTGGCAATGGTCAGCCAGCCGAGTTTTGACCCCAATCCTTTTGTGACGGGGATTGGCTTTAAAGCCTATGCCGATTTACGCGATTCGATTGACCGTCCGCTCTTTAACCGGGTTCTGCGTGGCCTCTACCCGCCTGGCTCGACCATCAAGCCGATGGTTGCCGTTGCCGGTTTGGATGCGGGTGTAGTGACGCCGCAGACGCGCGTCTTTGACCCAGGTTTTTACCAGTTGCCCAACCACAGTCATAAATACCGCAACTGGAATCGCACGGGCGATGGTTGGGTGGACATGGATTTAGCCATCGCCCGCTCCAATGACACCTACTTCTATTCCATGGCGCACAAAATGGGCGTCGACCGTATGCATGACTACATGAGCCGTTTTGGTCTGGGCCAGCGAGTCGCGTTGGATATGTTTGAAGAAACGGGCGGGCTGATGCCCTCACGTGAGTGGAAACGTGCTCGCTTACGGCAGCCTTGGTATCCCGGTGAAACGCTGATTCTTGGTATTGGTCAGGGCTATATGCAGACCACGCCTTTACAACTGGCTCAGGCCACGGTGCTGATGGCGACACGCGGCAAGTGGATTCGGCCGCATCTGGCCAAGAGCATTGGTGATGATCCCGTGCTCAATACCAATCCGCCGCCCGACATCGTTCTGCGAGACCCGGCGTTTTGGGACCACGGCATCAAGGGCATGGAGTCTGTGATGCATGGCGCGCGTGGCACGGCTCGCAAGGTTGGCGATGCTTCGCTTTACCGCATCGCTGGCAAGAGCGGTACAGCGCAGGTGGTGGCGATTAAACAAGGCGAAAAGTATGACCGCGACAAAGTGGCCGAGCGCCATCGCGATCATGCCTTGTTTGTAGCCTTTGCTCCGGCTGAAAATCCGCAAATTGCAGTGTCAGTGATGGTGGAAAATGGCGAGTCTGGCTCGGGTGTTGCGGCGCCTGTCGTAAAACAAGTACTGGATGCCTGGTTGCTGGATGAGAAAACGGGTCAGTTGAAGGCTGAATATGCCCCGCAAGCTGCGGCTACTGGAACTGCGCCATGACCGGAAATTTCGACCGTAACCTGTCCAATGAAGACTTGCTGCGTCGGCGTGCGACCTTTCTGCAGCGCGTGCATATTGATGGAATTTTGCTGCTGCTGTTGCTAACCCTGGCCGTGGGCAGCCTGTTGATTCTGTATTCGGCCAGTGGCAAAAATCTTGATGTGGTCACGAAACAGGCCACCTCATTTGGCATTGGCCTCATCGGCATGCTCATCATCGCGCAGTTTGAGCCGCGATTTATGGCGCGCTGGGTGCCGCTGGCCTATGCGGGGGGCGTTGCGCTGCTGGTTGCCGTTGACGTTATGGGTCATACCGCCATGGGTGCCACGCGTTGGATCAACATCCCCGGGGTAATACGCTTCCAACCCTCTGAGTTTATGAAAATCATCATGCCAGCGACCATCGCTTGGTATTTGTCCAATCGCAGCTTACCGCCTAATTTCAAGCATATTTGCATCAGTGGCGCGATGATCGTCGTGCCTTTCGTACTCATTTTGATTCAGCCTGACTTGGGCACTTCATTACTGATCATCACCTCCGGTGGCTTCGTGCTCTTTATGGCTGGCCTAAAATGGCGCTGGGTGATCGGTGCTGTGGCGGCTTTGGTGCCAATTGCAATCGGCTTCTGGATGTTTGTGATGCACCAGTACCAGAAGCAGCGTGTTTTGACATTTCTCAACCCTGAGAGCGATCCCCTAGGCAGTGGTTGGAATATCATTCAGTCCAAAGCAGCCATTGGTTCGGGCGGAGTGTTCGGTAAGGGCTGGTTGCAAGGCACCCAGTCGCACTTGGACTTTCTGCCAGAGAGTCATACCGACTTCATCATTGCCGTTTTGGCCGAAGAGTTCGGCCTAGTGGGTGTGTGTTTGTTACTGCTGGTGTACTTGCTGTTGATTGCGCGCGGCTTGGTGATTACCGTGCAGGCGCAAACGCTGTTCGGTAAGCTATTAGCCGGCGCACTGACCATGACGTTTTTCGTCTATGTGTTTATCAATATCGGCATGGTCAGTGGTTTGTTGCCTGTTGTCGGAGTGCCGCTGCCCTTCATCAGCTTTGGCGGCACATCTCTGACCACCCTGTTGGCCGGATTCGGAATTTTGATGTCGATCCACACCCATCGAAAGTGGATGACTTAGATTTGATTGAGACAAGGTATTCAATGCAAAACGCGCGTGGTTGGATGGTTCGTAAGGCGCCTTGGTTGCTCTTGGCTGGTTTTTGCGCAACGGCGCAGCCGGTCTTGGCTGCTGACTATCAACAGTCGCCGCAGGTCGATGAGTTCATCGCTGAGATGACCCGTGACTATGGCTTTGCCGGTGAGCAGTTGGTTGATCTGTTTGCTCAGGTCGAGCGCAAGCAGGCCATTTTGGATGCCATTTCGCGCCCGGCAGAAAAGGTTAAACCTTGGAAAGACTACCGACCGATCTTCATTACTGACAAGCGCATTACTCAGGGTGCCGCGTTCTGGAAGCAGCACGAAGCGACGCTTGCGCGCGCCGAAGCCGAGTACGGTGTGCCGGCGCAAATCATTGTGGCCATTATCGGCGTGGAAACTTTCTACGGCGGTAATACCGGCAGTTGGCGGGTGATGGATGCACTGTCGACGCTGGCTTTTGATTATCCGCCGCGCGCGCCGTTCTTTCGAAAAGAGTTGCGTGAGTTTCTGCTGCTGACGCGTGAAGAGCAGGTCGATCCGATCGGGCTGAAAGGCTCCTATGCCGGCGCCATGGGCCTGCCGCAGTTTATGCCGAGTAGCTTTCGTGCCTATGCCGTGGATTTCGACGGTGACGGACACATTAATATTTGGACCAATCCAGCGGACGCCATCGGCAGCGTGGCCAGCTACTTCAAACAGCACCGCTGGCAGCCTGGCCAGCCGGTCGTCAGTGCGGCCACCGTCAACGGGGCCGATGTGGATAAGGGCCTGACCGTCGGCCTGGAACCGGTTAAGAACGTTGCAGAGTTGCGTAGCTTGGGGTGGACAAGTGCTGACCCTTTAGCCAACGATCTACCTGTCACGGCATTCCGTCTGCAAGGCGCAGCTGGGGATGAGTACTGGCTGGGTCTGCCGAATTTCTATGTCATCACCCGCTACAATCGCAGCGTAATGTATGCAATGGCAGTTAATCAGCTGGCCGAGTTGTTGGTTGAGGCACGGGGTAATAATTGATGTCGCGTTTGCCGTTTAAATTGGCTGCCTGTGGCAGTTTTGCGCTGCTGCTAGCCAGTTGCTCGTCGACCCGTGCGCCTGAGCCTGTCACGCCGACTGCTCCCATACAGCAAGGCGGTGGCATTTCCGGCCCGTCGGATTTCAACCGCCCGCACAAGGACGGGGCGCCTTGGTGGGATGTTGATGTATCAAAAATCCCAGATGCCGTGCCCATGCCGCATTACGGCCCGGTCAAAGCCAGCCCGTATACCGTTTTCGGTAAGCAGTACTATCCGATTCCCGATGCGCGTCGTTATCAGTCGGTCGGCCCCGCGTCTTGGTACGGTACTAAGTTCCATGGCCAGGCTACCGCGAACGGCGAGACTTACGACCTGTACGGCATGACCGCAGCACACAAAACCCTGCCGCTTCCGAGTTATGTGCGTGTAACTAATCTGGAAAACGGTAAGAGTGCGATTCTGCGGGTCAATGACCGCGGCCCGTTCTATTCCGACCGAATCATCGACCTTTCCTTTGCGGCGGCGAAAAAGCTTGGCTACGCCGAAAGCGGCACCGCACGCGTTAAGGTTGAGGGGATCGATCCGCACGAGTGGTGGGCTCAGCAGGGCCGCCCAGTGCCAATGGTATTGGCTGCGCCGCAGCAGGTCGCTCAGGCTAAGCCTGTTGCACAACCCGTTGCTCAGCCAATTGAGCAATATTCACCGCCGCCACAACAGCATGCCGCCGCGGTGCTCCCCGTGCAGATTGACGCAAAAAAAAACGCTTTAGTCGGAGTGTCTGGCCTGTATCTCCAAGTGGCCGCCTTCGCCAATCCGGACGCTGCGGAGTTACTCAAGGCCAAGCTGAGCGAATCAGTGGTTGCGCCAGTGTTCGTCAGCTCAGTGGTACGCAACCAGCAGATCCTGCACCGCGTGCGATTGGGCCCGGTGAACACCCAGCGCGAGGCTGAACAACTGCAAGACAGCGTGCGCCTGGCTAACCTGGGCGAGCCGACACTGGTTAAAGCTGACTGATCGGGCACTTGTCACGCTTTTGCAGGACTAAACACCTACTCGCCTGATTTGCCTGATGCAATCAGGGTGAGTGACTTGCAACTTATGGCCCTGTGCCAGAACGACCATCAGTAATCTAGAGAGACGGATGAATATCTTCAGCTTTACGCAACGCGTTTTCCTGTCACTGTGCTTGCTCAGTGCATCCACCGCCTGGGCTAACCAGTCAGCAATGCCCGCAGCCCCTCAGCTCGCCGCCAAGTCTTATGTGCTGATGGATGCGGCGACGGGCAAGATACTGGTGGAAAACAATGGTGATGAGCGGCTGCCCCCCGCGAGTCTGACCAAGCTGATGACGGCTTACATTGCGACTTTGGAAATTCGTAAAGGCAAGATCGGTGAGCAGGATCTGGTGCCAATCAGTGAGCATGCCTGGCGCACCGGTGGTGCAGCGTCGGGTGGCTCCACTATGTTCCTGCCGCTCAATAGCCAGGCCACGGTAGATGACCTGCTGCATGGCGTAATCATTCAGTCCGGTAACGACGCCAGCATTGCGCTGGCTGAGTACATTGCCGGCAGTGAAGACGCCTTCGCCGACATGATGAACGAAACCGCTGCGCGCCTGGGCATGACCAACAGTAACTTTATGAATGCCACTGGGCTGCCTCACCCAGAGCATTACTCCAGCGCCCATGACATGGCCATCATGGCGCGGGCGATTATTGACGAAGACCAAGAGCACTACGCGATCTATGCCCAGAAGGAGTTTCTCTGGAACAACATCAAACAGGGCAACCGCAATCTGCTGTTGTGGCGCGATAAAACTGTTGATGGCCTGAAAACCGGCCATACCGAAGAAGCTGGCTTCTGCTTGGTTGCGTCGGCTGTGCGTGACGGTGCTCGGATGATCACCTCGGTGTTCGGTACTGTCAGTGAGTCGGCCCGTGCGGCTGAAACGCAGAAACTCCTGACGTATGGTTTCCGCTTCTTTGAATCACGCACGTTCTACAAAAAAGGTCAGGAGTTGGCACAGGCTCAAGTCTGGAAAGGGCAGACCCGCCTGGTTAAAGCCGGTCTGGCGAAGGACCTGAGTCTGACCTTGCCCAAGGGGCAGTTAGATAAGCTGCAGGCTGGGATGATCCTAAATCCTCAGCTAACCGCGCCGATTGCCCAAGGTGATGTAATCGGCAAGGTTGAGGTCAAGTTGGGTGAGGAAGTGGTGCACAGCGCCGACCTGATTGCCCTGGAAGCGGTTGAGGCAGGCAGCTTCTTCCGTCGTTTGTGGGACAGCATCAGCCTGTTCTTCTTCGGGCTGTTCAACTGATAGTCTGATCACAACGCCCCTGCCCTGTGCAGGGGCTTTGTTGTTTTTACGGTTTAGGAGGCCGCCATAGCCATGACTCAACCTGACGTTAAATCACACATAATTGAATTCCCTTGCCCGGATTATCCGATCAAGGTCGTCGGTAACAGCGGTGCCGGCTATCGCGACACAGTCATCGAAATTCTGCGCAAATACGCCGAGGTCGACCTCAGCTCCCTGGCTGAGCGGCAAAGCAGTAATGGCAAGTACACCACCGTGCAGTTGCACATTGTGGCGACCGGTGAGGAGCAACTGCGCGATATCAACAGCGCCCTGCGCGCGACCGGCATTGTGCACATGGTGCTCTGATGAGACTGCCGCTTGGCTTTCGCGAACTCGGTCAGGTTGACTATGAGCCGACCTGGCACGCGATGCAGCGTTTTACCGATGAGCGTGATGGCTTTACCGCCGACGAAGTCTGGTTGCTGGAGCATGCGCCCGTATTTACCCAGGGGCAGGCAGGCAAGGCTGAGCATGTGTTGTTCCCGGGTGATATTCCGGTGGTGCAGGTCGATCGTGGTGGTCAGGTGACCTACCACGGGCCAGGTCAGCTGGTTGCGTATCTGCTGCTGGATGTACGCCGCAGTGGTATCGGGGTGCGTGAGTTGGTCAGCCGCATTGAGCGCAGCCTGATTGATCTATTGGCCAGCTATGGCGTCGAGGCTTCAGCCAAGCCCGATGCGCCGGGTGTGTATGTCAACGGCGCGAAAATCGCCTCACTTGGCCTGCGTATCCGCAATGGCCGCTCTTTTCACGGGTTGGCGTTGAACGTGGACATGGACTTGCAGCCGTTCCAGCGCATCAACCCCTGCGGCTATGCGGGCATGAGCATGACGCAGCTTGCCGATCAGGTTGATGAACCCTTGGTGATGGCTCAGGTTGCTGCACGGCTGCGCGCGCAACTGCTGCAGCATCTGCAATACGCAGAGTCGCGGAGTTTGCCGGGCGTTCTGCCAGGTTAAGCGCTTAGTAATGGTTTGGAGTCATGACCCTGCTAGAACTAGAAGCAGGGTCATTTGCCGTTATCGGATCAGCTCAGGTTGAGCGCGGGGATCAGGCTGCTGTCGATCTGTTGGCCAGGTACGGGTACAGGTGCGGCCAGGCCCAGGTTGTTCTTCTCAAAAACCCGGTCAGCGCGGTAGCTGGAGCGCACCAGCGGGCCTGCTGCGACCTCCATAAAACCTTTCGCCAAACCAATGTCGCGGAACTGATTAAAGGCTTCTGGCGTGACCCAGCGCTGCACTTTCAGGTGGTTACGAGTGGGCTGCAGGTATTGACCGAGTGTAAGGATGTCTACGCCGATGGCGCGCAGGTCATCCATGGTTTCGAGGATTTCTTCGTCGGTTTCGCCCAGGCCCAGCATCAGGCTGGTTTTGGTCAGCACTTGTGGGCGATGACGTTTGGCGTGCTCAAGAGCGCGCAGGGTTTTTTCGTAGCCGGCACGCGGGTCGCGCACATCGTAGGTCAGGCGTTTGACCGTTTCTACGTTTTGCGCAAACACCTCTAGGCCGGAATCCACCACGCGTTCGATGGCCAGCAGGTCGCCGTCAAAGTCCGGTGTCAGGGCCTCCACCACCACGTGCGGTGTACGCTCCTTTATCGCCCGTACGCAGGCGGCATAGTGCGCTGCGCCGCCGTCGTCGAGGTCGTCGCGATCCACTGAGGTCAGCACGATATAGCGCAGGGCCATCAGTTCAACTGATTTTGCGGTGTTTTGCGGCTCTTCCAGGTCCAGCCAGCCGTTGGGGTTGCCGGTATCCACGGCACAGAAGCGGCAGGCGCGGGTGCAAACCGAGCCCATGAGCATGATGGTTGCCGTGCCGTTGGACCAGCATTCGCCCATGTTCGGGCAATGCGATTCCTGGCATACGGTACTCAGGCGATGCTCGCCGACATTGCGTTTGACCGCTTCAAAACGGCTACCACCTGGCGCTTTGACTCTCAGCCATTTGGGCTTGGGTTCAAATACTTGAGCTTCGCTTGAGCTGCGGCGTTTTTGCCCGTCTTTGATGGCAGTGATGCCTTGTGCAGTACGGAATTTTTCGCCGCTGGCGATGGTTTTCGGCGGGAGTGTGTCGGACATCGGCTATCTGGGCTCCGCTAGAGGCTCCGGGAAGGGGCGGCTTGTGGCCGCGGCGCAGTTTATCACAGACGCTGACTGATCAGTCCGTGTTGCGCGGCGGCCATGGCCGTCGGTGCCAGTTGGCACCGGTGATGCTCAGGGTTGACGGAGTTTTTGCAGTAACTCATGGCTGGGGTAGCCATCTGCGGGTAAACCCTGGCGCTGTTGGAATGCCCGTACTGCTTTGCGCGTGTTAGCGCCGATGATGCCGTCTGCCGGACCGGGTTCGAAGCCGTTACGGGTGAGCAACTCTTGCAGTTCGATGCGCTCGCTGCGGCCTAACTGGCGATCCGTGCGCGGCCATGTCGCTTGCACGCCTGGGTTGCCATCCAGCGCGTCAGACAGCAGGCCGATGGCCAGGGCGTAAGCGGTCGAGTTGTTGTACTTGAGAATGCTACGGAAGTTATTCAGCAGTAAGAATGCCGGGCCACGATGTCCGGCGGGCAGGAACAGGGTGGCCAGGCTGTGTTCATTGACGTCAATCGCTCTGGTCGGATTGATCCCTAGGATGCGCCATTGCGCCACGCTGCGGCGGATTTCAGGATCAGCCAGGGCGTAATCGAAGCCCTGCGGCAGGTTGACTTCAAACCCCCAGGGTTGGCCATTTTCCCAGCCTGATGCTTGCAGGTAGTGGGCGGCCGAGGCGAGGGCGTCGGGGGTTGAGCGCCAAAGGTCGCGGCGACCGTCACCGTCAAAGTCCACGGCGTGTTCATTGAAGGTGGTGGGCATGAACTGTGTCTGACCCATGGCGCCGGCCCACGAGCCGATCAGGCCCTGGGCTGGAGCATCGCCGTTTTGCAGAATTTGCAGCGCGGCCAACAACTGTGTACGCCAGAACACTTGGCGGCGCCCGTCGAAGGCCAGCGTGGCCAGTGAGCGGATCACGTTGTGGCTGCCAATGTTGCTACCGTAATTGCTTTCCATGCCCCAGATGGCGATCAGCACTTCATGGTCGACTGCATAAGCCTTGCGCACGGCTTTCAGCGTCGGCCGATGTTGCGCCTTGAGCAGGCGGCCCTGTGCGATACGCGATACCGACACCGCACCGTCGATATATTCCCATACCGGGCGGGTGAATTCGGGCTGGCTGTTATCCGCGCGAACCACATTAGGGTCGAGGGTCAGGCCAGCGAATGTACGGTCGAACAGATCAGCATTAATTCCGGCGGCAATCGCATCGCTGCGCAGGAGCATGCGCCACTCTTCAAAGGTGAGTAACGGTGCTGGTGCTGGCATTGCAGTAGATGCCGTTATGGCTGCGGGACTGGCGCTGGGAAGGGGGGCGACGGGAAGCGGCTGAGCAGGCACTTCGGCGCAGGCAGTCAGAAGCAGCAGTGTGCAGGCGGTGGCGCAGTTGGAAAGGCCACGTAGAAGCAGGTAGGACATGGTGGTCTCGGCATGTTTCGCAGGCCGTAACCTTAGCATGAAAGGCATGTTGTGCGGGCTGTGGCGGGCGTTTCAGGCGGCCAGAAGGTAAGAAGCCTCCCAGTTTTGCTGGGAGGCTTCGCGGCGGTAGCTGCCTTTGCCTTTGGCTGGTGTCTCTAGGCGAGAGCGGAACAGCGGTTGGGCAATCAGGGATTTGGCTTTGTTGGGTCGTTTGCTGCGGTTCTTTGCCATGGTTTTCTCTCCGGCGTGGCACTGCACATAGCAGCGCGCGCAAAGGATGCGCCGCTCATGTGGGAAAGTCCAGATGCTGCCGATTAGCGAGTGAGCGCCAGGCGCTGACCGCAGATTGCCAGGGTCAGCAGGCTTAAACCGCGCCAAGGGTCGCCGCCCGCTTGGCCTTTGATCTGTGCGTCGATCTGTTGGGCATCTTGCAGCAGCGCGGCCCAGCGTGCGGCAGATAGGCGCTGCAGGGCTTTGCTGACCAGCGGTCGGCGCTTGTCCCAGACGGGCGGGCGGGCTGAGCTGAAGGCTTTGTCCAAGGGCATGCCTTGAGCGAACTGCTGGGCGATGGTGGCTAGCAGGCGAATTTCCCGCGCCAAAGCCCACAGAATGACAGGTGGCTCGACGCCTTCGCCGCGCAACCCTTCGAGCATGCGCAAGGCATGGGCGGCTTCGCCGTTCAGAGCGGCGTCGATCAGGCCGAACACGTCGAAACGAGCGCTGTCGGCGACCGAAGCATGCACGGTGTCCACATCAATCTGAGTGCCTTCGGCCAGCAGTTTGAGCTTTTCAATTTCTTGGGCGGCGGCCAGCAGGTTGCCTTCGACGCGCACGGCGATCATGTCGATGGCTTCGGCGCTGGCAGTCAGGCCTGACTGAGCGAGGCGCTGGCGAATCCATTGCGGCAGTTGATGGGCATCGACCGGCCAGATCTGCACGAACTGGGTTTGCGCGCCGTCGATCAGTGCCTTGCCCCATTTAGTCTTCTGCGCGCTGCCGTCAAGTTTCGGCAGGCTGATCAACAGTACAGTGTCTTCGGCGGGGCGGGCGAGGTATTCGAGCAAGGCGCTCGCGCCCTTGTCGCCGGGCTTGCCATTGGGCACGCGCAACTCAAGCAGGCGTTTGTCGGCAAACAACGACAGGCTGGCACCGGCTTGCAGCAGGTTGCCCCAGTCAAAGTTGTTGTCCGCGTTAAACACCTGACGCTCGCTGAAACCCTGTTGGCGGGTCGCAGCGCGAATGGTGTCGGTGGCTTCCTGACAGAGCAGCGGTTCGTCGCCACTGATCACATAGACAGGGCTTAGGTTGCCCTGCAGGTGTTTGCCGAGTTGTGCGGGGTTGAGTTTCATTGCGAGAGATACGGGCCGCCTGCGCGGCCCGACACACTTACTGGGCGGGGATCGGCAACTGGATCGGCGACTGCTGCGGTTGCGCCGCCTGCTCTTGGCGTGCGGCTTCCAATGCCTGGGCTTCGGCTTGTGCTTTGGCCTCTGCGGTTTGTTGCAACTGGTCAAGCTGAGCCGGGGTGATTTGTTGCAGGCGCAGGGCCAGTTGCTGGACCAGTTCACGGTCCATTTCCTGGCGAACCTGCGCTGCTTCCTGATCGCCGCCAATCAGGTTGTTGCCGTCTTGGTTGTAGTAGTTTTGCGCTTCGACCTTGTCGCTCAACAGCAGCAGGTTCTTGCTGCCACGGATTTCGTACTCGAGGGTTTTATTCAGCTCGTATTCGGCTGTGCGCGCGGCGCTGGTGAAGCTTGCGGCGCGGCGGCTTTCCTGTTCATTGCTGAGGATTAGGCGGTAAGGCGCGCCGGGATACACGCGCACGCCGTTGTTCTGCAGCACGTCGCGCACCTGTTTGACGGTTTCGCCGTAGGCATTGCGCGCGCTGACATCCAGTTCGCTGAGTGCGAATTGAACGTCGTTGGTGCCGCGCAGTTGGAAGCCGCAAGCGCTGAGCAGGGTGGCCAGGCCGATTACCAACAGATTCCGTTTGAGCATGTTTTTCCCCTTGGCTAACACTGCGGCACGCCCTGTGGGCGTGCCGGGTTTTTATCAGTTGGCAACAATATTGACCAGTTTGCCCGGCACCACGATGACCTTGCGAATGCTCAGGCCTTCAGTGAAACGCAGCACGTTTTCGTTGGCGCGAGCGTTGGCTTCAACGTCTTCGCGAGTGGCCGAGGCGGGCACTTCAATCTGACCGCGCAGTTTGCCGTTGACCTGCACCACCAGCGTCAGGGTGTCCTGTACCAGCGCGGCCTCATCCACTTGCGGCCAGCTGGCATCAATGATCGCCTCCTCATAGCCCAGTTCAAGCCACAGTTGGTGGCTGATGTGTGGGGTGATCGGTGCCAGCAGCAGGGCGACAGCTTCCAGGCCTTCCTGCAACAGCGCGCGGTCTTGTGCGGTGCTTTGCGCAGCTTTTTCCAGCACGTTCATCAGGGTCATCACATGGGCGATGGCGGTGTTGAATTTGTGGTGCTGACCAATATCGAAGCTCGATTGCTTAATGGCCAGGTGAATCGCGCGACGCACAGCCTTTTGCTCATCATTCAAGCTGGCGACATCAATTGCACCCACGGTGCCTTGATTGACGTGGTTCTGCGCCAGACGCCAGACGCGGCGCAGGAAGCGGTTGGCACCCTCAACACCGGAGTCCGACCACTCGCAGCTCATGTCGGGCGGCGAGGCGAACATCATAAATAGGCGGCAGGTGTCGGCACCAAACTGATCGATCATTGACTGTGGATCAACGCCGTTGTTTTTCGACTTGGACATCTTCTCAGTGCCGCCGATTTCCACCGGCAGGCCGTCGCTCTTCAATTTGGCGCTGATGACCTTGGCTTTGCTGTCACGCTCCAGTTCAACGTCGGCTGGGTTGAACCAGTCTTTGCCGCCGTTTTCCAGGGTGCGGTAGTAGGTTTCAGCCACCACCATGCCCTGAGTCAGCAGGTTTTTGAACGGCTCGTTGGACGATACCAGGCCTTCGTCGCGCATCAGCTTGTGGAAGAAGCGCGCGTAGAGCAGGTGCAAAATGGCGTGTTCGATACCGCCAATGTATTGATCAACCGGCAGCCAGTGGTTGGCCGCTGCGGGGTCGACCATGCCGTCGGTGAACTGCGGCGATGCATAGCGTGCGTAATACCAGGACGACTCAACGAAGGTGTCCATGGTGTCTGTTTCACGCTTGGCCGGGCTGCCGCATTTCGGGCAGGTGCATTCGTAGAATTCGGGCATGCGCGCCAGTGGGCTGCCAGCGCCATCGGGCACAACGTCTTCGGGCAGCACGACCGGCAGTTGGTCTTCTGGCACCGGCACGTCGCCGCAGGTGTCGCAATGGATAATTGGGATCGGACAGCCCCAGTAACGCTGACGGCTGATGCCCCAGTCGCGCAGGCGGAACTGGGTTTTGCGTGCGCCGTGAGCGCTGGTTTCTAGGTCGGCGACGATGGCGTCGAAGGCCGCGCTGAAGTCTTTGCCATCGTACTGAGCGGAGTTGACAGTAGTCAGGCCGGCTTTGTCGCCATACCAGTCCTGCCAAAGGCTGGCGTCGTAGTCTTTACCTTCGCCGGCATAAACCTGCTTGATTGGCAGGTCATATTTGTTGGCGAATTCAAAGTCGCGTTCGTCATGCGCTGGCACGGCCATCACCGCGCCTTCGCCATAGCCCCACAACACGTAGTTGGCGACGAATACCGGCAGCTTGTCGCCGGTCAGCGGATGGAGGACGAATTGGCCGGTGGCCACGCCCTTCTTCTCCATGGTGGCCATGTCAGCCTCGGCCACGGAGCCACCTTTGCATTCGGCAATAAACGCCGCGATAGCAGGGTTGCTCTCAGCAGCGCGCTGGGCCAGCGGGTGTTCAGCGGCCACGGCGACATAGGTCGCGCCCATCAGGGTGTCAGGACGGGTCGAGTAGACTTTAAGCTGACCGTTGATGCCGATGCTGGCGAGGTCGTAGTCGAACACGATGTCGGCGCCAAAGCTTTTGCCGATCCAGTTGCGCTGCATGGTTTTGACCTGTTCCGGCCAGCCATCCAGTTCATCCAGGCTGCTCAAGAGTTCTTCCGCGTAGGCGGTGATCTTGAAGTAGTACATGGGGATTTCGCGCTTTTCGATCACCGCGCCCGAGCGCCAGCCGCGACCGTCGATAACCTGCTCGTTGGCCAGTACGGTCTGGTCGACCGGATCCCAGTTTACGGTGCCATTTTTGCGGTAGATCACGCCTTTTTCGAACAGGCGGGTGAACAGCCATTGCTCCCAGCGGTAGTAGTCTGGTTTGCAGGTGGTAACTTCGCGCGTCCAGTCGATGGCCAGGCCCAGGGATTTGAGCTGGGTCTTCATGTAGGCGATGTTTTCGTAGGTCCACTTAGCCGGTGCTACTTGGTTTTTCATGGCGGCGTTTTCCGCCGGCATGCCGAAGGCGTCCCAGCCCATTGGCTGCAGCACGTTCTTGCCCTGCATGCGCTGGTAGCGGGCGATTACGTCACCGATGGTGTAATTGCGCACATGGCCCATGTGCAGCTTGCCGCTCGGGTAGGGGAACATCGACAGGCAATAGAAGCTTTCCTTGCCGGGTTGCTCACTCACTACAAAGGATTTTTGCGCGTCCCAATGGGACTGCGCAGCGGCTTCGATTTCACGGGGCGAATACTGTTCTTGCATGGCTACCGACGCTGGAGGTGAGGGCTGCGGAAAACGCAGTAGCATACATGAGGCCTGCTTAATCAGGGAAACCCAGATTACGTCGCCGCCGGCCCTGGGCCGCTCGCCGTTGGTCGCAGCAGGCCTCTGGCTTAGCCCTGGCGACTAAGCTTGGTTAGGGGGCCGCAATCGCCCCCGTATGAGGTGAGTTATGGCTGAATCAAGGCGCGGTGTTCCACCAGGAGGGCTTTACGAGCGTCTCTTGCAGCGCTTGGCCATTGCCTTGGATGAAGCCGATGGGTTGAGTGTGCTGTCGGCGCAACCGCTTGAAGAGCTGGAATTGCGCGGCCTGACTGCTGCCGAGATGGAGCTGATTCGTGCCTACCTCAACCGTGATCTGAATTGGCTGCGCGGCTGGCATGCTGCTGCGCAGGAGATGACGCAGATTGAGCAGTTACCCAGTTCGCGCAAAGCGGCGCGTATTAATCAGAAGGTGCCTCCACCGTTACCGAGTAAGGTCAAGCCGTTGCTCAAGCGTCGCCTGCAGCTGTGTTGCGCGATGTGCGGTGCGCCAGCGGGCTGGCAGTCCGGGCGTGGGGTTAAAGCCTGCCACGCGTGTGGATCGCAATTGTTTCGGGCGAGCAATCCTCGGTAGGCTGCGTGCACCTTTGGAGGTGCTCAATGTCGATTCGCTACATGCTTAAACAGTTCTTCCTTCCGCCGGGCCTTTTCCTGCTGCTGTTATTGGCCGCTTGGTGGCTGCGTCGGCGTTTTCCGCGGATGGCCGCTCTATGTTTCGTGAGCGGGTTCGCCGGTATGGCGCTGTTCAGTCTGCCAGTTGTGGTGGAGTGGGCCGCGCGCGGGCTGGAGCGCGAGCCAGCACTGCACCAAGAGACGTGGCCGGCCCTTGCCGAGCAGGCGCAGGTGATTGTGGTTTTGGGTGGTGGTCGCGATTTGGCCGACCCCGGCTGGGGCGCCGATCAACCAAGCCTAATGGCGTTGGAGCGAGTGCGTTTTGCCGCGCGGCTGGCCAAGGCCTCGGGTTTGCCGTTGCTGACAACGGGCGGCTTGCACTATGGCCAGCCACCCAGCGAGGCGGCGCTGATGGCCGAGGTCTTTGCCCGAGATTACGGTTTGCCCGTGCGCTGGCAGGAAGGCCAGAGCCGCACGACCTGGGAAAACGCGCTATATACCGCGCAGTTACTCAATGCCCAGGGAATCAACCGCGTTGTGCTGGTGACTCAAGCCTGGCACATGCCCCGTGCGCGCTGGAGCTTTGAGCAGGCGGGGCTGCACGTGATCAGCGCGCCGATGGGCTTTCTCGGTACGCCCAATGGGCGCCCGGTCGGTGGCTGGTTGCCGGAGAGCAAGGCCGTTTGGCAAAACGGCCTGCTGCTCAACGAGGCGGTCGGGCTAATCGGCTATCGGCTGTTCTACAAACCAGCAGCGCCGTCGCTCTGAGCGCCCTGTTATCGGCCAGAGACTTAAGGCATCAGCACTTCGATGACGCCATCGGCGTTGATGCTGACTTGGCTGGTGCCTGCTTCTATTTCCGGGGTCACTGCGGCATCCATCATGGCTGCGCCTTTCATGGCCTCCATGCGCATCGGCGCAGGGTGTTGGAAGCCGCCGCTGTTGAGGTCCAGCCGGACTAACTTGTAATCGCTGCCGCCAAGGGCCAGGGTGGCCAGATCGGCGCGTGCTTTAAACGCTGCAACAGCGTCTTTGAGCAGGGTGTCTTCATGGCTTTTGCGGGTGCTGGGCGCAATGCTGAAACTCATGTCGCCCATGCTCAGGTTTTGCAGCAGTTCGCCGGTGAGTGTTGAGAGGGCGCTGAAATCAGCACTTTCCAGACGCAGTTCGGCGCGTTCACGCCAAGCGGTGATCTGCGGCCCTTTGCGCTCTGAGGTGGACTCCGCGTAAATCGGGTAGCTGTGACGGTTGCCGGAGGTGACGCTGATGCCCTTGACCTTGCGCGCTTGCGCAATGCCGGCATTCAGGGTTTTGCTGATCTGCGCCGCAAGAACGGCAGGGTCAGAGCCTTGCGCTTCGCTGTAAAGGGTCACGTGCATCAGGTCATGGGCAATCTCCTGGCTGACTTCAGCGCGAAGCGCGACTTGGTTGTAGCGCGGCTCGGCGGCAAAAGAGGCGGTGCTTATCAAGGTGCATGCGCTCAGCAGCAGGGCGCTGGCGAACAGGGGTTTCGACAACATGACAACTCCTTAACGAGGTGGGCGCGTCCACTGATGCGCCGCTTTCCAGTGTATAGACGAAGGGATCTGACCAAGCGGGTTAAGCCAAGTTGCAATTGGCGTTTTATTACCACTGCTGCGGCGCGTTGCCGCAGTTTGCCCGGTAGCGCCTTGGTTATACTCCTGCGGCTCACGTAACGGGCGTTCATGCACCCTGGAGACCCTATGCTCGCACCTGTTCAGTTGCTGTCGGCGAGCCGGCAAAACCTCTGGCGATTAACCTTGATCCGCATCTTGGTGCTGGCTGCTCAAGCGGGTTCCGTGGGGCTGGCATACAAGTCGGGTGCGTTGCCGTTGCCCTGGCTTGAACTGAGCGTGACGCTGGGTATTTCACTGGTGGTGTGCCTGCTCACGGCGCTTCGACTGCGTGGGCCGTGGCCGGTTACCGAGCTTGAATACGCTGTGCAGCTTGCCTGCGACCTGATCATCCACAGCTTGCTGCTGTATTACTCCGGTGGCTCGACCAATCCCTTTGTCTCTTACTACCTGGTACCGCTGACGATTGCGGCGGCGACGTTGCCCTGGCTTTACACCATCACCCTCTCCGGGCTGGCCTTGGGCGGTTACACCTTTTTGCTGGTCTGGTCGCATCCGCTCGATTTGCCGTCCGGCCCGCGTGAGGTGCTGTTGATTTACGGCATGTGGCTGAGTTTTGCCTTGGCGGCTGGCTTGATCACCTTCTTCGTGGCCAAGATGGCCGAAGAGTTGCGCCGTCAGGATGAGCTGCGCGCCGAGCGACGCGAGGAGGGCTTGCGTGATCAACAACTGCTGGCCGTCGCGACGCAGGCCGCCGGTGCGGCGCATGAGCTGGGCACGCCATTGGCGACCATGAGCGTGTTGATCAAAGAATTGCGCCGTGAGCATCAGGAGCCGACCTTGCAGGAGGATCTGGCGGTGCTGCAAGAGCAGGTCAAACTGTGCAAACAAACCCTGCAGCAGTTGGTGCGGGCCGCCGAGGCGGATCGGCGTCAGGCCGTGGTCGAAATGTCTTCGGTGGAGTGGCTGGAAACCACCCTCAACCGTTGGCATCTGATGCGCCCTGAGGCCAGTTATCGCTATCAATGCCTGGGGCGCGGTGCGCCGCCGCGCATGATGCCGCCGGCTGATCTGACCCAGGCGTTGCTCAACCTGCTTAACAACGCCGCCGATGCCTGCCCGGAGAAACTGGATATCCGCCTGGACTGGGATCACCAATGGTTGCGTTTAAGTATTCGCGACTTTGGTGCCGGTGTGCCGCTGGCCATTGCCGAACAACTGGGGCGAGCGTTTTTCACCACCAAGGGCAAAGGCTTTGGCCTGGGGTTGTTCCTCAGCCAGGCCAGCGTCACCCGAGCGGGCGGCACCGTTAAACTGTATAACCACGAAGAAGGCGGTACGCTCACCGAGCTGAAATTACCGCGCGCCTATGGCCGAGCCTAAGGAAGTTACCGAATGAGTGATGACGTGCTGTTCGAAGGTGAAGATCAGCCTCACCTGTTGCTGGTCGATGACGACCCGACCTTTACCCGCGTTATGGCGCGGGCCATGAGCCGCCGTGGCTTGAGGGTTTCTACCGCCGGTTCTGCGGAAGAAGGCCTGGCCCTGGCCGAGCAGGATGTGCCGGACTACGCCGTGGTTGACCTGAAAATGAACGGCGATTCCGGCCTGGTGCTGCTGCCCAAGTTGCTGGAGTTGGACGCGGAAATGCGCGTGGTCATCCTCACTGGCTATTCGAGCATCGCCACGGCGGTTGAGGCGATCAAGCGCGGTGCCTGCAATTACCTGTGCAAACCGGCGGATGCCGACGATGTGCTGGCCGCGCTGCTGACTCAACATGCCGACCTGGAAAGTTTGGTGCCGGATAACCCGATGTCCGTGGACCGCCTGCAGTGGGAACATATCCAGCGCGTACTCAGCGAGCACGAAGGCAACATCTCCGCCACGGCGCGTGCCCTTGGCATGCACCGGCGCACCTTGCAGCGCAAACTGCAGAAGCGTCCGGTGCGACGCTAAACGAATGCCCCGTCAGCCCGGCTGACGCGTCAATAATGTGGTCGCTGAAAGCCTGCCGAAAGCTTTCTAGCGCACAGCCTTGTTACCATCAGCCCCTCTCTGATCCGCCAGTGGGGGCTTCATGCTCGCGGTTGTGCAACAAACCATCAGTGTCACTGCTCCAGTCTTTTCGATGTTGTTTCTTGGCGTGCTGCTCAAGCGCCTGGGGTTGATTGACGGGGCCTTTATCAACACGGCGTCGGCCTTGGTCTTTCGCGGCACACTGCCGACCTTGTTGTTCCTCGGGATTGTCCAGGCTGACCTGAGCACTGCATTGCAGCCCGCGTTATTGCTGTATTTCGTGATCGCCACGCTGGGCTGCTTTCTCTTGGCGTGGGGCTGGTCGATTTTGCGCTGCCCTGAGGCGGATCGCGGCATCTACACCCAGGGTGCGTTTCGCGGTAACAACGGCATCATCGGCCTGGCGCTGGCCACCAGCATGTATGGCGACTACGGCTTGTCGGTCGGCGCGGTGCTCGGTGGGGTGGTGATCCTCAGTTACAATACGCTGTCGGCGATTATCCTGGCCATCTACAGCCCGCAGGCGAAAACCGATGTCTGGAGCCTGAGCAAAAGCATCCTCAGTAATCCGTTGATCATCGGCGTGTTGGCCGCCATTCCGTTTGCGCTGTGGCAGATTGCCCTGCCTGACTGGCTGCTGACCTCGGCTGAGTACTTTGCGCAGATGAGCCTGCCGTTGGCGTTGATCTGCATCGGCGGCACCCTGACCCTGGAATCACTGCGGCAAAGCAGTGGCATGGCGATCAGCTCAAGCCTGATGAAGGTGTTCTGGCTGCCGTTGGTGGCCACCCTGGGCGCTTGGTTGTGGGGGTTCCGTGGGGCCGATCTGGCGATTCTCTTTCTGTATTTTGCCAGCCCCACGGCGGCGGCCAGTTTCGTTATGGCCAAAGCCGTGGGTGGCAATCACCAGTTGGCGGCGGCGATTATTGTGCTAAGCACCTTGGCAACGGTGGTCACCACTAATCTGGGGTTGTTTGTGCTGCAGTGGGCGGGGTGGATCTAGTGACCACGCAGGCGTAAAAAAGCCGGGCATGCCCGGCTTTTTATTGGGTCGTGATCAGCCTTGCTGATAGTCGTCGATCACGTCCTGTGCCGCGCGGAAGGCGTCGATGGAGGCCGGCACCCCAGCGTATACCGCGCAATGCAGCAGTGTTTCGCGGATTTCCTCAACGCTGCAGCCGTTGTTCAATGCGCCACGCACATGGCCTTTGAGTTCCTGTGGGCATTTAAGGGCGGTTAATGCGGCCAGGGTGATCAGGCTGCGGGTTTTACGATCAAGCCCCTCGCGGGTCCACACGCCGCCCCAGGCGTGCTCATTGACGAAATCCTGCAGCGGCTGGCTGAACTCGGTGGCATTGCCCAACGCGCGGTCGACAAACGCGTCGCCCATCACCTCGCGGCGTACCTTTAATCCCTGTGCGTGGTTATCACTCATGTTAGAGCGCTTGGCCGCGTTGTTTCTGCCTGGCGCGCCCGGCAATCACTACCAGTGTTACAGCGGTCAGTGGCAACACGTAACCCAGCATCGCATCACCCATTACCTCGGCGAACGGGCGGCCAGTGGAGGACAACACGAGGTAAACCGTGTAGGCCACGTAGTAGGCGAGGAACAGCAGGCCTTCCCAGCGGTTGATGCGGTAACCGGCAAAGAAAATCGGCAGGCAGGCCACCGCCACAGCGATCATCACCGGGAAGTCGAAGGCGAGGGCGTTTGCAGACACGCTGACTGGCAGTGGTGCGACCAGAGAGGCCAAGCCCAGCACGCAGAGCAGGTTGAAAATGTTGCTGCCGACGATGTTGCCCACGGCAATATCGCGCTCTCCCTTGATGGCTGCCAAAACAGAGGTGGCCAACTCAGGCAGCGACGTGCCGATGGCGACAACAGTCAGGCCGATGACCAATTCCGAGATACCCAGCGCACGAGCCAGTGTGACTGCACCTTCCACCAGGAAGTTGGAACCCGTGACTAGGAGTACCAGGCCGGCCACGATCAGGGCCAGATTTATTGCCCAAGCATAGGGCTTGACCGGTTCATCAAGACCGAACTCCTTGGTGAACTCGTCATCTTCGCTGCCTTTGTCTTTGCGGCTGCTGATAATCAAAAACACGGTATAAGCGACGATGCACGTAAACAGAATGGCGCCGTCGAGCTTGTTCAGGCTGCCGTCCCAGGCCAAGCCGAAGGTCAGCAGGCTGGCACCGATCATAATCGGCACGTCCAGGCGGATCAGTTGACGCGAAACGATCAGCGGAGCGATTAATGCGGTGAGGCCCAGAATAAACAGAACGTTGGCAATGTTACTGCCAACAACGTTGCCAATTGCTAAGTCCCCGCTTCCGTCCAGCGCCGCTTGAACGCTGACCGCTGTTTCGGGGGCGCTGGTGCCGAAAGCAACCACCGTCAGGCCGATAATCAGTGGCGGAATACCAAACTGAGCAGCCAGTTTAGCCGCGCCGCGCACCAGCACTTCCGCGCCGGCCACCAGCAGCACTAGGCCGGCAATTAGATAAACAAAGGTCATTACAGTCATTGCAGTCAGCTCCATAAAAGTGGCGCTAGTTTAATCATCGGTTTGTGATTTGCCAGTGGCGTTGGCTTTTTTGCGCATGTGTTTGTAAACAACTGTTATTGCTCGTGCAGTTTTTCGATGCGTACCGGCACCACGCCGTCACGCAGCATGCCCAGCCGTTCGGCGGCTTTTTGCGACAGATCGATGATGCGCTGTTTTGCGTAGGGGCCGCGGTCGTTGATGCGCACCACCACGCTTTTGTTGTTACGCAGGTTGGTCACCTGTACCTGGCTGCCAAACGGCAGGCTGCGGTGCGCGGCGGTCAGGGCGTTTTGGTCGAAGCGTTCGCCGCTGGCGGTTTTGTTGCCGTGGTGGCGTGCACCGTAATAAGACGCCTGACCTTCGGCGCGATAGCCCTGCGGGTCGACCTGGCCCTGGCTGGCGCAGGCGCTGAGCAACAGGCTGGTTATGGCGATTAACAGAAAGCGCATAGCAGCTCCGAGGTGGGTGCGACGGACAAAACAACGCCGGGCTGACCCGGCGTTGATAGAGCAAGCCATCCTTGGCTTGTTAGGGCGCGCCGGCTCACCCTTCGAGCTTTTTCTTCAGCAGTTCGTTCACTTGTGCAGGGTTGGCCTTGCCTTTCGAGGCCTTCATGGCCTGGCCGACGAAGAAGCCGAACATCTTGCCGCGCTTGGCTTCATCAGCCGCGCGGTACTGTTCGACCTGCTCGGCGTTAGCGGCCAGCACTTCGTCGAGCATCGATTCGATGGCGCCGGAGTCGGTGACCTGTTTAAGGCCTTTCTTCTCGATCACTTCATCGGCACTGGCGCCTTCACCGGCGGCCAGGGCCTCGAAGACCATCTTGGCGATTTTGCCGCTGATGGTGTTGTCCTTGATGCGCAGGATCATCCCGCCCAACTGCTCGGCGGATACTGGCGACTGCTCGATCTCCAGGTTGTCTTTGTTGAGCAGGCTGGACAGCTCGCCCATCACCCAGTTGGCGGCCAACTTGGCATCGCCACACACAGCGTTGACGGCCTCGAAGTAGTCGGCCAGTTCGCGGCTGGCAGCCAACACGTCGGCGTCGTAGGCGGACAAACCAAACTGCGCTTCAAAGCGCGCACGCTTTTGCACCGGCAGCTCTGGAAGAGTTGCGCGGACTTCATCGAGGAAGCTTTGCTCAATCACCACAGGCAGCAGGTCAGGGCAGGGGAAGTAACGGTAGTCGTTGGCTTCTTCCTTACTGCGCATGGAGCGCGTCTGGTCTTTGTTCGGGTCGTACAGGCGGGTTTCCTGCACCACCTTGCCGCCATCTTCGATCAGTTCGATCTGCCGTTGCACTTCATGGTTGATGGCTTTTTCGATAAAGCGGAACGAGTTGACGTTCTTGATCTCGGCGCGGGTGCCGAACTCGGCCTGGCCCTTCGGGCGTACCGATACGTTGCAGTCGCAGCGCAGCGAGCCTTCGGCCATGTTGCCGTCGCAGATGCCCAGGTAACGTACCAGCGCGTGCATGGCCTTGACGTAAGCCACGGCTTCCTTGGCGCTGCGTATATCCGGCTCGGAGACAATCTCCAAAAGCGGCGTGCCAGCGCGGTTGAGGTCGATGCCGCTCATGCCGTGGAAGTCTTCGTGCAGGCTTTTGCCCGCGTCTTCTTCCAGGTGCGCGCGGGTGATGCCGATGCGCTTCTGGGTGCCGTCTTCCAAGGTGATGTCGAGGAAGCCCTTGCCGACGATGGGGTGATCCATCTGGCTGGTCTGATAGCCCTTGGGCAGATCCGGGTAAAAGTAGTTTTTACGGGCGAAGATGTTCTGCGGCGCGATTTCGGCGTCAATCGCCAGGCCGAACTTGCAGGCCATGCGCACAGCTTCGGCATTCAGCACCGGCAGGGTGCCGGGCATGCCAAGGTCAACCAGGCTGGCCTGGGTGTTGGGCTCAGCGCCGAAGGCGATGGCGCTGGCGGAGAAAATCTTCGATTGGGTGCTGAGCTGGGCGTGAATTTCCAGCCCGATTACGGTTTCCCATTGCATGTCAGTCGTCCTCAGAATCCAGCCGGAGCTTGTGTGTGCCAGTCAGTGACCTGTTGGTACTGGTGGGCGACGTTGAGCAGGCGGCCTTCCTGGAAATAGTTGCCGAGTAACTGCACGCCAACCGGCAAACCATCGACGAAGCCCGCAGGCATCGACAAGCCGGGGATGCCGGCCAGGTTCGCGGTGATGGTGTAGATGTCTTCCAAGTAGGCGGCGACCGGATCGTTGTTCTTCTCGCCGAGCTTCCAGGCCAGGTTTGGCGTGGTCGGGCCGAGGATCACGTCGACATCATTAAAGGCAGCAACGAAATCGTTTTTGATCAGGCGGCGGATTTTCTGCGCTTTTAGGTAGTACGCGTCGTAGTAGCCAGCGGACAGCGCGTAGGTGCCGACCATAATCCGGCGCTTCACTTCCGCGCCAAAACCTTCGCCGCGTGAGCGCTTGTACAGGTCTTCGAGGTTGACTGGGTTCTCGCAGCGATAGCCGAAGCGCACGCCGTCAAAGCGCGACAGGTTGCTGCTGGCTTCGGCCGGGGCGATTACGTAGTAGGCGGGGATCGCGTGCTGCATGTTCGGCAGGCTGATGTCTTTGACGGTCGCGCCGAGCTTTTTCAGCGCTTCGACCACGGCCATGACCTTCTCGCCGATGCGTGCATCCAGGCCTGTGCCGAAGTATTCCTTCGGCAGGCCAATGCGCAGGCCTGCGAGCGGCTGGCTGAGGGCGGCAAGGTAGTCGTCAACAGGCTGATCGACGCTGGTGGAGTCTTTGGCGTCGAAACCGGCCATGGCTTGCAGCATCAGTGCGCAGTCTTCAGCGGTGCGCGCCAGTGGGCCGCCCTGATCAAGGCTGGAGGCGTAAGCGATCATGCCCCAGCGTGAGACGCGGCCGTAGGTTGGCTTGATCCCGGTGAGGTTGGTCAGCGCCGCGGGCTGGCGGATCGAGCCGCCGGTGTCGGTGCCGGTGGCTGCGGGCAGCAGGCGTGCCGCCACAGCCGCAGCGGAACCGCCTGAGGAGCCGCCAGGTACGCGGGTTAGGTCCCAGGGGTTTTTCACCGCGCCGAAGTGGCTGGACTCGTTGGCCGAGCCCATGGCGAACTCGTCCATGTTCAGCTTGCCCAGACTCACAGCTCCGGCAGTCGCGAGTTTTTCCACCACGGTGGCGTTATACGGGGCCTTGAAACCGGTGAGGATCTTCGAGCCGCAGGTGGTCAGTACATCATGCGTGCAAAATAGATCTTTGTGCGCAATCGGCGCGCCAAGCAGGGCGCTGCTTTCGCCAGCGGCGCGGCGCGCGTCGGCAGCCTGGGCCTGGGCGATGGCTTGATCAGCGGTGACGGTGATAAAGCTGTTGAGTTGCGGGTCCAGTTGGGCGATGCGCGCCAGCAGGTTGCGGGTCAGTTCTTCAGCGGAAAACTGTTTATCGGCGAGTCCGCGGGAGATCTCGGCCAGGGTCAATTGATGCATGAGGTGGCTTTTCCCTTACTCGATGACTTTCGGAACCAGATACAGGCCGTTCTCGACGGCCGGGGCGATGGCTTGGTAAGCCTCGCGCTGGTTGCGTTCGGTGACCTGATCAGCGCGCAGGCGCTGGGTGGCTTCCAGTGGGTGGGCCAGCGGTTCGATGCCGTCGGTATTGACCGCCTGCATCTGGTCAATCAGGCCGAGAATGTTGTTCAGGGTCGCGGTTGTGTCTGGAATATCGGCGTCATTCAGGCCCAGTCGAGCCAGATGAGCGATTTTCTCCACGTCGGAGCGTTCAAGCGCCATCAGATATCTCCCCTATTAAACGCAGCGCAATGCTTGGCTGTCTGTGGAAATGTGAACAGGTTCCCGTGTAGGAAACATTAGGGAACAGATTGCAAAAGGTGGCGGTCAAAGGCCGCGATGATGGGGCGTAAAGCCCGGAAAAGCCGGCAATCTACCATATTGGTGCCTTGCTCAAAATCCCTACCGTTGTTAGAGTTTGCCGCACTTTTTACCTGCGCGTTTGTGCGCTTGCCTTTACCCACGCGTTGCCTAGGGTCCTTATCCCATGTTCAAAAAACTGCGTGGCATGTTTTCCAGCGATCTGTCGATTGACCTGGGCACTGCCAATACCCTGATTTATGTTCGCGAACGCGGCATCGTCCTCAACGAACCGTCGGTTGTTGCCATCCGTACTCACGGTAACCAAAAGAGCGTGGTCGCTGTTGGTACCGAAGCAAAACGCATGCTCGGTCGTACCCCCGGTAACATTGCCGCTATCCGCCCGATGAAAGATGGCGTTATCGCCGACTTCAGCGTTTGCGAAAAAATGCTGCAGTACTTCATCAACAAAGTTCACGAAAACAGCTTCCTGCAGCCGTCGCCGCGCGTGCTGATCTGCGTGCCATGCAAATCCACTCAGGTTGAGCGTCGCGCTATTCGTGAATCGGCCCTTGGTGCCGGTGCTCGCGAAGTGTTCCTGATCGAAGAGCCGATGGCCGCCGCCATTGGTGCGGGCCTGCCGGTTGAGGAGGCGCGTGGTTCGATGGTGGTCGATATCGGTGGTGGTACCACTGAAATCGCCCTGATCTCGCTGAACGGTGTGGTTTATGCCGAATCCGTGCGTGTGGGTGGCGACCGTTTCGACGAAGCGATCATCACTTACGTGCGCCGTAACTACGGTTCGCTGATCGGTGAATCCACCGCTGAGCGCATCAAGCAGGAAATCGGCACCGCTTTCGCCGGTGGCGAACTGCGTGAAGTCGACGTGCGTGGTCGTAACCTGGCTGAAGGTGTGCCGCGCAGCTTTACCCTGAATTCCAACGAAGTGCTTGAAGCGCTGCAGGAATCCCTGGCGACCATCGTTCAGGCGGTTAAAAGCGCCCTTGAGCAATCACCGCCTGAGCTGGCTTCCGATATCGCTGAGCGCGGTTTGGTGTTGACCGGTGGTGGCGCGCTGCTGCGTGACCTGGACAAACTGCTGTCGCAGGAAACCGGCCTGCCGGTGATCGTCGCCGAAGACCCGCTGACCTGTGTTGCCCGTGGTGGTGGCAAGGCGCTGGAGATGATGGATCGCCACACCATGGATCTGCTGTCCTCGGAATAAACGCGAGCGCTCCAAGTCTTGAGCTGCAAGCCGGGTTAACCTGCTTGCAGCTTTTGTTTTGCTGCCTGCCGCTGTGAGGAATTGCCGATCAAACCGCTATTTGCCAAAGGTACTTCGCTGGGTGTTCGCCTGCTGGTGTTCACCGTGCTTTCGGCTGCGCTGATGGTGGTCGATGCGCGCTTCACGTTGTTGCAGCCTTTGCGCGCGCAACTGGGCTTGATTGTCGAGCCGGTGTATTGGGTTGGGCGTTTACCGGTACGGATCTGGGACAGTGCGACGCAAGAGCTGAGCACGCGCAATGAACTGACGGCCGAAAATGAGCGACTCAAAGCCGAGCAACTGATGTTGCAGCGTCGGTTGCAGAAGTTGGCTGCCCTCACCGAACAAAACGTGCGCTTGCGCGAATTGCTGAACTCCGCCGCGTTGGTCGATGACGAGGTGCTGGCCACCGAGCTGATCGGCATCGACCCCAATCCGTTTACCCACCGCATCCTCATCGACAAAGGTGAGAAAGACGGCGTGGTCATGGGCCAGCCTGTGCTGGATGCGCGCGGTCTGATGGGCCAGGTGGTTGAAGTCATGCCCTACACCTCGCGCGTGTTGCTGCTCACCGACACCACACACAGCATTCCGGTGCAGGTCAATCGCAATGGCCTGCGCGCCATTGCCAGCGGTACAGGCAACCCGGAACGCCTGGAGTTGCGCCATGTAGCGGACACGGCAGACATCAAAGAAGGCGATCTGCTGGTCAGCTCGGGTTTGGGTCAGCGCTTCCCGGCCGGGTATCCGGTGGCCATGGTCAGTGAAGTGATCCATGACTCTGGCCAGCCCTTTGCGATTGTTCGAGCGGTGCCGACGGCCATGCTCAATCGCAGTCGCTACATGCTGCTGGTGTTCACCGATCCGCGTACCCCTGAGCAGCGCGCAACTGAATCGGCGCAGGCGCAGGAAGCGTTGGATCAGGAAATTCTTCAGCAGGCACAACCTGCTGTTCAGGCGGCAGGTGCATCTGAGCCTGCCGTGAACCCGCCAGAGGCAGCGCAATGATGGCCGCACGGGCAAGCAATATCTGGTTGGTGTGGTTGACGTTCGCGGTTGCGCTGCTGCTGAGCGTGGCCAGTCTGCCGAAGTTCATGGAGCTGGGTCGTCCCTTGTGGCAGGCGTTGTTTCTGACCTATTGGGTGCTGGCTGTGCCGCATCGCGTAGGCATGACCACGGCCTGGTGTCTGGGGTTGCTGGCGGATGTACTTAACGGCAGCCTGCTTGGGCAGAATGCGCTGATTTTGACCTTGATCACCTTTCTTGTGCTGACCTTGCACCAGCGCCTGCGCATGTTTCCGATGTGGCAGCAGAGCATGGTGCTGCTGGTGGTCTTTGGCTTGGCGCAACTGGTCCAGCTTTGGCTCAATGCCCTCACCGGCAGTCGTCCGCCGACCTTGACCTTTGTCTTGCCCGCGCTGATCAGCGCACTGCTCTGGCCTTGGGTCTGCGCCATTTTGCGCGGTTTCCAGCAACGTCTGGGTGTCAATTAAGCAAGGTGCCTTGGCCTTGCGTCTATCCGACAGGGAGAAGTCTGCATGGCCACGCTCTATCTCGCATCCGGCTCGCCACGGCGACGCGAACTGCTGACGCAGATTGGCGTGCCGTTTCTCACGCAAATCGCGCCGATTGATGAAAATGCATTGCCAGATGAGCTGGCATCAGCCTATGTAGAGCGCCTGGCGCGCGCCAAAGGCCTGGCCGGTTTGGCTGCGTTGAGCAATCCAGCCGATGCGGTTGTGCTCGGTGCGGATACCGCCGTTGTGCTGGATGGGCGCATTCTCGGCAAGCCTCTGGATCGTGCCGACGCGCTGGCGACTTTGCAGGCGTTGTCGGGTCGGTGCCATGAGGTGCTGACGGCGGTGGCGCTGGTAAGCAGCGAACGGATTGTTTCGCAGGTAGTCACAAGCCATGTCACGTTCCGGGCATTGTCCGTGGCCGAAATCGAGGCCTACTGGGCCAGCGGTGAACCACAGGACAAAGCTGGCAGTTACGGCATTCAGGGGCTGGCAGCGGTGTTTGTCAGCCAGTTGCAAGGCAGTTACTCGGCCGTGGTCGGTTTGCCGTTGTGTGAGACGGCGGCCTTGCTCGCCGAATTTGCTATTCCGTGCTGGCAAACGCTGCCAGTCCACAGTCACGAGGTGGCCGGTCGTGGGTAATGAGCTGCCGTTTGAGGTGCAGTGCCACGGCTTCAGCCTGATCTCCCAAGAGATGTGCGCATGAGCGAAGAGATCCTGATCAATATCACGCCGATGGAATCGCGCGTGGCGGTGGTGGAAAACGGCGTACTGCAAGAGGTTCACGTCGAACGTACGCAAAAGCGCGGCATCGTCGGCAACATCTACAAAGGCAAAGTGGTGCGCGTGCTGCCGGGTATGCAAGCCGCGTTTGTCGACATTGGCCTGGAACGTGCCGCGTTTATTCATGCGGCCGAAATATCCAGCCGTGAAGGTTCCGCCGTCGAGAGCATCAGCGCGCTGGTGCATGAAGGGCAGAGCTTGGTGGTGCAAGTCACCAAAGACCCGATCGGCAGCAAAGGCGCGCGCCTGACCACACAGCTGTCAATCCCGTCGCGCTATCTGGTGTACATGCCGCGCACCGCGCACGTTGGTATCTCCTTGAAAATCGAGGATGAAGCCGAGCGCGAGCGTCTGAAAAAAGTGGTCGCCGATTGTGTGGCCGCCGAAGGCATTGAAGAGAGCGGCGGTTTTATCCTGCGCACGGCCGCCGATGGCGCGGGTGCGGATGAAATTCTCGCGGACATCCGCTATTTACGCCGCTTGTGGGGGCAGATCGCCACGCAGATGAAAATCGGCCCTACGCCGCAAGTGATCTATGAAGACCTCAGCCTGGCGCTGCGCACCTTGCGTGATCTGGTCAACCCGAAGATCGAGAAGATCCGCATCGACTCGCGGGAAACTTTTGGCAAGATCACTCAGTTCGTCGATGAGTTGATGCCGGAAATTGCCGACCGCCTGGAGCATTACCCTGGCGAGCGGCCGATTTTCGACCTGTACGGCGTTGAAGATGAGATCCAGAAAGCCCTTGAGCGCAAAGTGCCGCTCAAATCGGGTGGCTACCTGATCATCGATCCGGCCGAGGCGATGAGCACCATTGACGTCAACACTGGTGCTTTCGTCGGCCATCGCACCCTTGAAGAGACCATCTTCAAAACCAATTTGGAGGCCGCCACCGCCATTGCCCGGCAGCTTCGTCTGCGCAATATCGGCGGCATCATCATCATCGATTTCATCGACATGGAAGATGAAGAGCATCAGCGCCAAGTGCTGCGCACGCTGGAGAAGCAACTGGAGCGCGACCACGCAAAAACCAACATCATCGGCATTACCGAGTTGGGCTTGGTGCAGATGACCCGCAAGCGCACCCGCGAAAGCCTCGAGCAAGTGCTGTGCGAGTCCTGCAGTGCCTGCCAGGGACGCGGCAAGCTGAAAACCGCAGAAACCACCTGCTATGAAATTTTCCGCGAGATTCTGCGTGAGGCGCGGGCCTATCAGGCCGAAGGCTACCGAGTGTTGGCCAACCAGAAAGTGGTGGATCGCCTGCTCGATGAAGAGTCGGGCAATGTTGCTGATCTGGAAGCCTTTATCGGCCGGACAATCAAGTTACAGGTGGAAACCATGTACTCCCAGGAGCAATACGATGTGGTGTTGCTCTGATATGTGCACGGGCCTGAACTGAATGCAGTTATTGGCACGCGGGTTAGCGTGGTTGCTGCGCGCCACGCTCGGGCTATGTGCCTTGGGTTTGGTGTTGGCCGCGCTTTATGTGAGCCTGGGGCGTGAGTTAGTGCCGTTTCTGGCCGAGTACCGCCTTGAGGTGGAAGACAAGGCCCGAACTGCTCTGCACATGCCGGTACGCATTGGTGAGCTGGAAGGCTCCTGGCGAGGCTTTGCCCCCCTGCTCACTGCGCATGACGTCGACCTGGGCGAAGGTGCCACGGCATTGCAGTTGGAGCAGGTGCGCGTGGTGCCGGATGTGCTGGGCAGCCTGATGGCGCGTCAGGTGCGCATCGCCCGGCTGGAGTTGGACGGCCTGCAAGTGGTGCTGACGGAGGATGCCGAGGGCCGCTGGACGCTCAAGGGCTTGCCGCTGGCGAAACCCGAGGTCGAACTGGACATCGCGAAAACTCTGCGCCAGCTGCAGGTGGTCAAACGCATCTCCCTGCTCAACAGTCAGGTCACCCTGCAAGCCTATGAGCAGCCGGCGCGCACCCTGACCTACGTCAACCTCAGCCTGCTCAATGGCACAGTGCGCCAGCGCCTGGATGGTCGTTTGCTACTGCCTGATGGTCAGCCGCTGGCCTTGCAGGTGCGCACGCGCATGCAGGCCGAGCGCTGGCAAGATCTGCAGGCGGATGTTTACCTCAGCCTGCCGCAGAGCGATTGGGCACCCTGGTTACCACCCAAGGTGCTGGCACAGTGGCGCGTGCAGCAACTGCAACTGGGCGGCGAAGTGTGGCTGAAATGGGTGGATGGTGCCGTGCAGCGCGCCGTTAGCCGGTTACACGCACCGCAGCTTCAGGCGGGGTTGGCCGGGCGCGATGCGGTGACGCTGGGTAATCTGGCGCTGAATGCCTACTTCACACGCACGGCCACGGGCTTTAACTTGCTTCTCGATGATCTGGCCTTTAGCCGCGATGGGCAGCGCTGGGGCGATGTGCGCCTAGGGCTGACTCAGCAGGCAGAAAGCCCAGAGTTGCAGGAGCAATGGCTGCTCAGTGCTGACCGCCTTGAGCTGGCGCCTTTGCAGCCTCTGATCAGCGCCTTAGCACCGCTGCCCGATAATGCCCTGGCGTTGCTCAATCAGCTCAAGCCCCATGGCACGCTGCGTAACATTCAGCTGGATGTTCGCCCCGGCCTTACTGACAGCAAGCGTGTGCAATTTGCGGCCAACCTGCAGCAGGTTGGTTTTGCCGCTTACCTAGGCTCGCCTGCCGTTGAAAACGTCAGTGGCAGCATCGCTGGCGATCTCGGTCAGGGTGAGTTGCGTTTACAAACCGAGCATTTTTCACTGCACCTGGAGACGCTCTTTCCACAGCCTTGGCGCTATGAAAAGGCCAGTGCACGCCTGACCTGGCAGCTGGACGAGCACGCCTTCACCTTGCGCAGCCCCTATTTGCAGGTGCTCGGTGAAGAAGGGCCGGTGGCCGGTGATTTCCTGATTCGCTTACGTCGTGATCCTGCCGAAGAGGATTACATGGACCTGCGCGTGGGCCTGCGTAACGGCGATGCGCGCTTCACTGAGAAGTATCTGCCCAGCCGCTCTCCGGGCATGAGCCCGCAGTTGGATGCCTGGCTGAAACAGGCCATTCGCGGCGGTGCGGTGGATGAGGGCTACTTCCAATATCAGGGTTCGTTGAATAAAGGGGCTGAAAACAGCGCGCGCAGTATTAGCCTGTTCTTTGCCGTGCGTGATGCCGAACTGGCTTTTCAACCTGGTTGGCCGTCGCTGCAAGCGGCACGCGGCCAGGTGTTGGTCGAAGACAGCGGCGTGCGGGTCGACTTGGCTGAGGGGCGCATTCTCGACAGCCAGATTGTGAATGCTCAGGCAGTGATTGCCACGGCGTTGCCCGGACAAATCCCGCGGTTAAAGCTCACGGCAGATCTGAACAGCAGCTTGCGCGATGCCCTGCAGATTCTCCAACAAGCTCCGATTGGCACCGCGTCGACCTTTGCTGGGTGGTCTGGCGAGGGTGCGCTGGCGGGCAAACTCAGTTTAGACTTGCCGCTGCGCAAGGGCCTGCCGCCAGAGGTGGTGGTGGATTTCGCCACCGAGAATGCGCAGCTCAATCTGACCAATCCAGCGTTGCAGTTCACCCAGTTGCAGGGTGCATTTCGCTACGATACTGCCAGTGGCCTGAGTGCCCCGGATATTCGTGCGCAGTTACTTGGCCATGCGGTGCGTGCCAAAGCATTGGCTGAAGGCTCGCGCGGTAAGGCACGCAGCCGTATCGAAGCCCGTGGGCAAATTGCCGTGCCAGAGCTGACGGCCTGGCTGGGGGTGACACAACCCGTGCCCGTTAGCGGCCTGCTGCCGTATCGCTTAAATCTGATTCTGGAAGGCGCTGACAGCCAGTTGCGTGTCAGCTCCAGCCTTAAAGGCGCCGTGGTGGATTTGCCCGCGCCGTTCGGCAAAGCGGCGGCAGACGAGCGCGATACGCAGTGGCGCATGAGCCTGGGCGGCGCAGAGCGGCGCTACTGGCTGGATTATGCCGAGTTGCTGAGTCTGTCGTTTGCTGCGGCACCCGGCCAGTTCGGTCAGGGCCGTGGCGAGTTGCGACTGGCCGATGGCCCAGCGCGTTTGCCGACCACGCCGGGCCTGCGTGTGCGCGGTCGAGTGGCCGAGTTGGACTGGTCAGCCTGGCAGCACGCGTTAAAACCTTATTCGGCTTTACCGAAAGATGATGCCCAGCAACTGTTCAAGGACGCTCAACTGCAGGTCGCTCAGTTCAACGGCTTTGGTATCAGCCTGCAGGCGCTGGAGGTTGGTGTCTCGCGTGAGGCGGCCGCGTGGTCGGTGAGCCTTGACAGTGCGCAGCTTAAGGGGCGGGTTGGTTTGCCAAGCAGCAGCGACCAGCCAATAGTTCTCGCGCTGGATTATCTACGTTTCCCGGCGGCTAAAGCGAAGGTCGAAGGTGAGGTGAAGGTCGATACCCCCGACCCGCTCGCGACCTTCGATCCGCGCGGTTTCCCTGCGCTGGATGTACGCATCACTGAGGTCTTTCAGGGGATTGAGCCGCTGGGCGGTTGGTCATTCAAGGCGCGCCCGGTTAGTGCCGGCGTTCAATTCAGCGAACTTGATCTGAATCTCAAGGGGTTGAACATCGCCGGTCGCGCCAGTTGGCAGCACGCGGGCGCTGGCGTGCGCTCAACTTACCAGGGACGTTTGGCGGGGGCTGATTTGGCCGACGTGCTGATCGCTTGGGGGTTTGCCCCCACGGCGACCAGTCGCAGCTTTCACTTGGATGTAGACGGTCACTGGCCTGGCTCGCCAGCCTGGTTCGCCCTCAAACGCTTTAGCGGCACGCTGGACGCTTCGCTGCGCAAGGGGCAGTTTTCTGAGGTGGAAGGGCCCGCTTCGGCGCTGCGAGTGTTTGGCTTGTTGAACTTCAACTCAATCGGTCGCCGACTGCGACTGGATTTTTCCGATCTGCTCGGCAAAGGTCTCAGCTATGACCGGGTAAAAGGCGTGCTGGATGCCGACAGCGGTGTATTTCTGACCCGCGAGCCCATCACCCTGACAGGCCCGTCCAGCAACCTGGAACTTAACGGCACGCTGGATATTGCCAATGACCGTATCGACGCCAAGTTATTGGTCACACTGCCAGTGACCAACAACCTGCCGCTGGCCGCGTTGATTGTCGGCGCACCGGCCATTGGTGGCGCGTTGTTTGTGGTGGATAAACTGCTGGGCGACCGTGTGGCCCGTTTTGCCACTGTGCAGTACGACGTTAAAGGCGCCTGGCAGAACCCAGACATCAGTTTCGACAAGCCGTTTGAAAAACCGCAGTAACCTTGTGTGCCATATGCGCCCGTGCAGTCGGCCAGCGTGGCTTGTAAGCTTGGGTTAAACCGACGTTGAGATAAGGCCGTGATGAATCTCGCAGTCATTCAAATGGTCAGTCAGGCCGATGTTCTGGGCAATCTGGCCGAGGCGCGGCAACTGCTTGAGCAAGCCGCGGCGCAAGGTGCGCGCCTGGCTGTGTTGCCCGAGAACTTCGCCGCCATGGGCCGGCGTGATCTGGCTGCACTAGGGCAGGCTGAAGCGCTGGGTGAGGGCCCTATTCTGCCTTGGCTGCAGCAAACCGCCCGTGATCTGGGCCTGTGGATTGTCGCGGGTACCTTGCCCCTGCCGCCGGACGGCCAGCCGGATGCCAAACCACACGCCTGCTCGCTGTTGGTTGATGCGCAAGGTCAGCGCGTCGCCCGGTACGACAAGCTGCATCTGTTTGATGTGGATGTCAGCGACAGTCATGGTCGCTACCGTGAGTCCGATGACTACGCCTTCGGTGATCACGTGGTGGTCGTTGATACGCCTGTCGGTCGGCTTGGGCTGAGCGTGTGCTACGACCTGAGGTTTGCCGAGTTATACAGCGCGATGCGCGATGCCGGTGCTGAGTTGATCAGCGTGCCAGCGGCCTTTACGGCCGTAACTGGTGCGGCGCATTGGCAGGTGCTGACCCGTGCCCGCGCCATCGAAAGCCAGTGTTATGTGCTTGCCGCCGGGCAGGGCGGTTGCCACCCTGGTGGGCGTGAGACCTTCGGTCATTCAGCCCTGATCGACCCCTGGGGGCGGGTATTGGCCGAGTTACCCTGTGGCACTGGTGTGCTGGTGGCCGAGCGTAACGCGCACGAGCAGGCGGCCATCCGTCAACGCATGCCGGTGAGCCGGCATAAACGATTTTTTGCGGCTGCTGAACCTCGGCAGCCAGGTGTTGAACCGTTATGAACGAGATAAACCCATGAACACGATGTTGATGTCTGTCAGTGAGCATCTACTTGGGGCGGGTGGCCTGACCCTCGAGCATCTGCCGGGCGTACTGGCCGAGTTGGCTGGTCCTGGTATTGACGCCGCTGACCTGTATTTTCAGAGCCAGGTATCGGAAACCTGGGCGCTGGAGGATGGCATCGTCAAGGAAGGCAGCTTTAACCTCGACCAAGGTGTGGGCGTGCGTGCCCAGTCGGGTGAGAAAACCGGTTTTGCCTACAGCAATGCGATCACTGCCGATGCCCTGAGCCAGGCCGCACGCGCTGCCCGCTCGATTGCCCGCGCGGGACAAAATGGCCGTGTACAGGCGTTCAGCAGCCCGTTAATGACGCCGCTGTACGCTCAAGACAATCCGCTGGATGTGTTGAGCCGCGCGGAGAAGGTCGAGTTGCTCAAGCGTGTCGACGTCGCCACCCGTGCGCTTGATCCGCGTATCCAGCAAGTCAGTGTCAGCCTGGCCGGTGTGTGGGACCGTGTTTTGGTGGCGGCCACCGATGGCAGCCTGGGCGCGGATATTCGCCCGTTGGTGCGTTTCAATGTCAGTGTGATCGTCGAGCAAAATGGCCGCCGTGAACGCGGCGGGCATGGCGGCGGCGGGCGCATCGATTACCGGTATTTCCTTGAGCAAACCAGCAATAACGAAGAGCGCGCCATGGGCTATGCCCGCGAGGCGCTGCGTCAGGCCTTGGTTAATCTGGAAGCCATTCCTGCGCCGGCGGGCACCATGCCTGTGGTGATGGGCGCTGGCTGGTCAGGTGTGCTGCTGCACGAGGCGGTTGGTCATGGCCTGGAGGGTGATTTCAACCGCAAGGGCAGTTCAGCTTACAGCGGCCGAGTGGGCGAGCAGGTGGCCTCCAGCCTGTGCACCATCGTTGATGATGGCACCCTGGCTGAGCGGCGCGGTTCCCTGAGCATGGACGACGAAGGCACACAGACCCAGTGCACCACGCTGATTGAAAACGGTGTGCTCAAGGGCTACATGCAGGACAAGCTCAACGCGCGGTTGATGGGCGTGGCCGCAACCGGTAACGGTCGTCGTGAGTCTTACGCGCATCTGCCGATGCCGCGCATGACCAACACCTACATGCTGGCCGGTGAGAGCGACCCGGAAGAAATCATCCGTTCGGTGAAGAAGGGCATCTACTGCGCCAACCTCGGCGGCGGTCAGGTGGATATCACCAGCGGCAAGTTTGTGTTTTCGACCAGCGAGGCGTACTTGATCGAAGACGGCAAGATTACCGCTCCGGTTAAAGGCGCAACTCTGATCGGCAACGGCCCGGAAGCCATGAGCAAGGTGTCGATGGTCGGTAACGACCTGGCGCTGGACAGCGGCGTAGGCACCTGCGGTAAAGACGGGCAGTCCGTGCCAGTGGGTGTGGGCCAGCCGACCCTGAAGATTGATGCGATTACTGTAGGGGGGACGGGGGCGTAGCGAGCTTTTTGCGTGAGCGGTGAAAGGCTCACCGCAACGCATAAAGCGCAGGCTGGGTTAGCCGCAGGCGTAACCCAACCTGTTGCGAGGGTTAACGCAGCCCGCGCTGAGCTTCATCCAGTTCGCGGATGTATTTGAAGATTTTGCGTGAGGCGGCAGGTGCTTTGTTCTGCGCCAGTTCATGCTGGGCCTGGCGGATTAGCTGGCGCAGGTGTTGACGGTCGGCGTCGGCGTATTCGCCGACAAATTTCTCCAGGGTGTCGTCGTCGCCGTTGAGCAAGCGGTCACGCCAACGTTCGAGGTTATGAAAACGTTCGTTGTACTGGCGTGTTGAGGCATCCAGTTGATCGAGCAGGGTCAGAATGGCGTCCACGTCCTGGTCGCGCATCAGCCGGCCGATAAACTGCACGTGGCGCTTTTTCGCGGCATTGGCCGTGTGCTTCGGCGCTTCGGCAAGCGCGCGGCGCAGCTCGTCGGTCAGCGGCAGTTTGTTGAGCAGGTCAAGCTTTAGGGTGGTCAGGCGTTGTCCCATATCTTGCAGCGCATGCAACTCGCGCTTGATTTGGGTTTTGCTCTTCTCGCCGGAGAAGTCGTCAAGGTATTCAGACATGGTGGCGGTCCAGTGGAAAACGCCGACATGATAGCAGCAAGTTTCCAGCTGTAAGCGTCTGGCCTGTTTGGTCGCGCTTGCCGCTTATCGTTCAGGAGTGTTTATGAGTGCAGTAGACGGGGTAGGCCCACAGGCAGTGCCGCAGTTGCAGGCGCAGGTGGAGCAAATTATTGCTGAGGCAAAAAAGCAGGGCGCCAGTGCTTGCGAGGTCGCGGTGTCGGTGGAGCAGGGCTTGTCCACCACGGTGCGCCAGGGTGAGGTGGAAACGGTTGAGTTCAACCGCGATCAGGGTTTTGGCATCACCCTTTATGTTGGCCAGCGCAAGGGTTCAGCCAGCACGTCGGCCACCGGGGATGCGGCTATTCGCGAGACGGTGGCGGCGGCTCTGGCCATTGCCAAACACACCTCTGAAGACGAATGTGCGGGTTTGGCTGATGCAGCACTGATGGCCCGTGAGCTGCCGGCGTTGGATTTGTACCATGCGTGGTCGATCACCCCCGAGCAGGCCATCGAACAAGCGCTGAGTTGCGAAGCCGCAGCGTTTGCGGCGGATCAGCGGATCAAGAATGCTGACGGCACTACCCTCAATACCCATCAGGGCTGTCGGGTGTATGGCAATAGTCATGGTTTTATCAGTGGTTATGCCAGCACCCGGCACAGCCTGAGTTGCGTGATGATTGCCGAGGATGGCGGGCAGATGCAGCGCGACTACTGGTATGACGTTAATCGTCAGGGTGAGTTGCTGGCCGATGCCGCCAGTATTGGCCGCCGCGCTGCCGAGCGTTCCGTCAGCCGCTTGGGCGCGCGACCGGTGCCCACCTGTGAGGTGCCGGTGTTGTTTGCGGCGGAACTGGCAACAGGCTTGTTCGGCAGTTTTCTCGCGGCCATCTCGGGCGGCAACCTGTACCGCAAGTCATCGTTTTTAGAGGGCGCGTTGGGGCAGCAGTTATTCCCGGAATGGATGAAGCTCGACGAGCGCCCGCACATTCCGCGTGCGCTGGGCAGTGCCGCCTTCGATGGTGACGGCCTGGCAACCTATGCCAAGTCGTTTGTTGAGGGCGGTGAGTTGCTTTCCTACGTGCTCGGCACTTATTCCGGGCGCAAGCTAGGCATGCCCAGTACTGCCAACTCAGGCGGTGTGCATAACCTGTTTGTCAGTCATGGCGATGAGAACCAGGCGGCGCTGCTAAAGCGCATGGGGCGCGGGTTGCTCGTCACTGAACTGATGGGGCAGGGTTTGAACATGGTCACCGGTGACTATTCGCGCGGTGCTGGCGGCTACTGGGTGGAGAACGGAGAGATCCAGTTCCCGGTGCAGGAAGTGACCATTGCCGGCAATTTGCGCGACATGTTCAAGCAAATAGTGGCCGTGGGTAATGACCTTGAACTGCGCAGCAACATCCGCACCGGCTCAGTGCTGATTGAGCGGATGACCGTGGCCGGTAGCTAAATCGCCTGACACAAAAAAGGGCTGCCCCGTTTGTGCGGGGCAGCCCTTTTTATTGGTGATTTACGCGCCTGGGACTAAAAAACGTGGCCTGCAAACCTAATGCTGAGGCTGCCGCTTGGGTTTTTACTCGCCTTCGTCGAAGAAGTTATTGATCAGCTCGCACAGGGCTTGTATCGCTTCTGCGTCCTGCTCACCTTCGGTATGCAGGTGTACGGCCGTGCCTTTGCCAGCGGCCAGCATCATCACGGCCATAATGCTTTTTCCATCTACCAGGCCCTCAGGGCTGCGGCCAATCTTGACCTGGCAAGGAAAGCGCCCCGCAACGCCAACGAACTTGGCCGCTGCACGAGCGTGCAGACCAAGCTTGTTGATAATGGTGATTTCGCAGGCGGGCATCGCGGCAATTCCTTAACTGAGGTCGCGGTGGCGTGTCTGAACGTTTTTCAGAATGGGCTTGAGGGCGTCACCCAAACGGTTGGCCAGGTATACCGAGCGGTGGTGCCCGCCCGTGCAGCCGATAGCCACTGTGACATAGGCGCGGTTACTGGCTGCGAAGCGCGGCAACCACTTGTTCAGGTAGCTGAAGATGTCCTGATACATCTCTTCAACATCGGGCTGACTCGACAGGTATTCAGCAACAGGCTGATCCAGCCCTGAAAAGTCACGTAAATCTGGCTTCCAGTAAGGGTTTGGCAGGCAGCGAACATCAAACACCAAATCCGCATCCACCGGCATGCCACGTTTGAATCCAAAGGACTCAATCAGAAACGCGGTGCCGGGTTCAGGCTGGTTTAGCAGGCGTAGCTTGAGGCTGTCGCGCAGTTGGTAAAGGTTGAGGCGCGTGGTGTCGATTTTCAGATCAGCCAGATCGGTAATCGGCCCTAGCAGCAGGCTTTCATCGGCAATGGCTTCAGCCAGGGAGCGGCTTTCATTGGTCAGCGGGTGACGCCGGCGGGTTTCTGAAAAGCGCTTGAGCAGGGTTTCATCATCCGCATCCAGGAAGATCACATCGCACTGAATATGCCGCGCACGTACGTCGGCAAGCAGTTCAGGGAAGCGTTTGAGTTGGCTTGGTAAATTGCGCGCGTCGATAGACACGGCAATTTGCGGGTGGAGCAACTCGGTGTGCATCAATGTGCGCTCAGCTAGATCGGGCAGCAACCCAGCTGGCAGGTTATCGATGCAGTAGAAACCGTTGTCTTCGAGCACATCGAGCGCGGTGCTCTTGCCGGAGCCGGAACGACCGCTGACGATGATCAGACGCATACTCAGCCTTGATTGAGTTGGTTTTGTGCGTCAACTACGACCTGATACAGCGCTTCGCTGTTGTCGGCCTGACGCAAGCTGGCGCGAACGTCGCTGCGGTCGAGCATGCTGGCGATTTGGCGCAGCAGTTCAAGGTGAGCATCAGTCGCCGCTTCGGGTACCAGCAGGACAAACAGCAGGTCCACTGGCTCGCCGTCGATAGCGTCAAAGTCTACCGCCGTGTCGAGGCGCAGCAGTGCGCTGATGGGCGCGTTGCAACCGACCAAGCGGCAATGAGGAATGGCGATGCCGTTACCGAAGCCGGTAGAACCAAGCTTTTCACGGGCAATCAGGCTTTCGAAAACGTCTTGACCGTCCAAATCAGGCAGCTCGCGGGCTACCAGGTTGGCAATCTGTTCAAGAACGCGTTTTTTGCTGCCTCCCGGCACGTTCACCAAGGAACGGCCGGGGGTCAGGATAGTTTGGAGTTGGATCATAGGAGATAGACGAAGTCAGCGAGCCATTGCGCCCTGTTGACGTTCGAGCTGTTTTTCCTTGTGTTTGATGAGTTGTCGATCGAGTTTGTCGGTCAGTAAATCGATGGCCGCGTACATGTCTTCATGCTCGGCGTTGGCGACCACTTCGCCTCCGGCGATGTGCAACGTGGCTTCGATTTTCTGCTTGAGTTTCTCGACCTCCATGATGACTTGCACGTTGGTTATCTTGTCGAAGTGGCGCTCTAATCGACCGAGTTTTTCGGCGATGTAGTCGCGCAGGGCGTCGGTCACATCCAGCTGATGTCCACTGATGTTGACTTGCATACCGCTTTCTCCTTGTTGCCGTGTGTAAGAGACAGGCAAAGGGCCTGCCGCCGGAACACTGTGGCGTGGAAGGCTCTGACGCTGCGAGCCTGGCACGGCGCATATTGCTTGTTAACAGTATGGACGCTTTTACGAAAATACGTGGCCAGGGGTGTTTGCACGCTGCGAGTTGTCTTCCTTCTTTGGGTCGCCTTAGATCAATCGTTTGCGCTCGCTGGAGGGCGCTATACCGAGGGATTCACGGTATTTTGCAACGGTGCGGCGGGCCACTTGAATGCCCTGTGCTTCCAGTAAACCAGCGATCTTGCTGTCACTCAACGGCTTTTTCGCATTTTCCGCGGCGACCAGTTTTTTGATGATGGCTCGTATCGCTGTGGACGAGCATTCGCCACCTTCAGAGGTGCTGACGTGGCTGGAGAAGAAATATTTCAACTCAAAAATGCCGCGCGGGGTGTGCATGAATTTTTGCGTGGTGACCCGCGAAATGGTCGATTCATGCATGCCGACTGCTTCTGCAATGTCGTGTAGCACCAACGGCTTCATGGCCTCATCGCCGTAATCGAGGAAGCCGCGTTGGTGCTCGACGATTTGCGTGGCGACTTTCATCAGCGTTTCGTTACGACTTTGCAGACTTTTGATAAACCAGCGTGCTTCCTGCAACTGATTGCGCATAAAGGTGTTGTCGGCGCTGGAGTCGGCCCGTTTGACGAACCCGGCATATTGCGCGTTTACCCGCAGGCGTGGCATGGCTTCCTGGTTCAGCTCAACTAACCAGCGTTCATTGTGTTTGCGCACAATCACGTCAGGCACGACGTATTCGGGTTCGCTGGACTCAATCTGTGAGCCTGGACGCGGATTGAGGCTTTGGATCAGCTCTATAACTTGGCGCAGTTCATCTTCCTTGAGCTTCATGCGGCGCATCAACTGGCTGTAGTCGCGACTGCCGAGCAGGTCAAGGTAGTCATTGGCCAGGCGCTGGGCCTCTGTCAGCCAAGGCGTTTTGCTGGGTAGCTGGCGCAGTTGCAGCAGCAAGCATTCACCCAGGTTGCGTGCGGCAATACCGGCGGGCTCGAATTGCTGAATGCGATGCAGCACCGCTTCCACTTCATCGAGTTCGATGTCCAGTTCGGGGTCGAAGGCTTCAACGACTTCTTCCAGGGTTTCTTCCAGATAGCCCTGCTGGTTTATGCAGTCGATCAAGGTAACGCCGATCAGGCGATCCTTGTCGGACATAGGCACCAAATTGAGTTGCCAGAGCATATGGCTTTGCAGGCTTTCGCCGCTTGAAGTGCGGGTGGTGAAATCCCACTCGTCATCGTCGTTGCTGCTACTGGGCAGGCTGCTGGCGCTGGTTTGGTAAATATCTTCCCAGGCAGTATCAACTGGCAGCTCATTGGGAATGCGCTCGTTCCAGTCGCCTTCTTCAAGGTTGTCCACGGTTTGTGTGGTTTCCTGGAAGTTGGTGTCTTGGTAAGCGGGTTCTTGCTGTTCGTGACTGCTGGCGCTTTCTGCGCCATCGGCCATGGGGTCCGAATTGTCGAAGTCATCGCCGTCTTCTTGGCGTTCGAGCATCGGGTTTGACTCCAGGGCCTCTTGGATCTCTTGTTGCAGATCCAGGGTCGACAGTTGGAGTAGGCGAATGGCCTGTTGCAGCTGAGGCGTCATCGTCAGCTGCTGGCCCATTTTCAGGACTAGCGATGGTTTCATTGCAGACCTTATTTACCGGCGTCTGTGCGCGATCCACTACAGGGCGGTTAAGAAAAACGCCACTTGGAAGCAAATTATATGCCTGATTTTAAGGGGTTTGCCTAGCCTTGGTTGTGTTCACCCCAGAAGAGTTTGTGTCACAACTTGAATTCGTGGCCCAGATACACCTCTTTAACCGTCTGGTTGGCCAGAATGGCATCGGCATCTCCTTCGGCGATCAGTTGGCCGTCGCTGACAATGTAGGCGGTCTCGCAGATATCCAGTGTCTCGCGTACGTTGTGATCGGTGATCAATACGCCGATGCCTTTGGCTTTGAGGTGGTGAATGATTTGTTTGATGTCGCCCACGGAAATCGGGTCAACACCAGCGAAAGGCTCATCCAGCAAAATGAATTTTGGGTTGGTTGCCAGCGCGCGGGCAATCTCTACACGGCGGCGCTCACCGCCGGACAGGCTCATGCCAAGGTTGTCGCGGATGTGGGTGATGTGAAACTCCTGCAGCAGGGCTTCGAGTGCATCCTGGCGGCCGGATTTGTTGAGGTCTTTGCGTGTTTCCAGGATGGCCATGATGTTGTCGGCCACGCTTAGCTTGCGGAAGATCGAGGCTTCCTGCGGCAGGTAACCGATGCCGGCGCGAGCGCGGCCGTGCATAGGTTGATAGCTGACGTCGAGGTCATCGATGAGTACGCGCCCCTGATCCGCTTGAACCAAGCCAACAATCATGTAGAAACAGGTGGTCTTGCCTGCGCCGTTGGGGCCGAGCAAGCCCACGATCTGACCGCTTTCGATATTCAGGCTGACATCGCGCACGACCTGTCGGCCTTTGTAGCTCTTGGCCAAGTGCTGGGCTTTCAATATGGCCATTGTTATTGCGCCTGCTGATCGGCTTGTTTGTTCTTCGGCTGGATCACCATGTCGATGCGCGGGCGAGGAGCGGTGACGCTCGTGCCTGTGGCGCGGCCGGCATTCACAATCTGGCGGCGGGTGTCGTAAACGATTTTCTCGCCCTCGAAGGTGTTGCCTTCCTGAATGACTTTGGCCTGGTCAATCAGCACAACGCGTTCATTGCTCATAAAGTATTGAATGGTCAGGCCGTAGGCTTTGACGATTTCTTTGTCAGCCGAAGGCTGTTGTTCGTAGTAGGCCGGGCTGCCAACGGAGGTGAAAACCTCCACGTCGCCTTTGGCGTTTTGGGTGATGGTCACGGTGTCGCCGGTAACCTTCATGCTGCCTTGGGTGATGATGACGTCGCCGCGATAAACGGCCACGCCTTGCTTGTCATCCAGCTCTGCACTGTCTGCCTGGATGCGGATAGGCTGCTCACGATCAGAGGGCAGTGCCCATGCGCTGGCGCTAACAAGAGCGGCGCTCAGGCTGAATAGTAGGGGGAGGGTGTTAACGAGCCTCATGCTGACCTCTTACGTTGGACAGCAGGAGCATCCTGCCGTCATTCATGTACGCTTTCATTCCTTGTGCCGTGGTCACGCCGTTGGCCGCTACGATTCTAACGGCCTGCTGGGTCTGCGCAAATTCCTTGTTTGGGAATACGGTCAGGCGGCTGGTAGTAAGCGTCGTTGGGCGGCCTTTGGCGTCGGTTCGCTCGACGCGAACCCGCTCGATTAACTCCACTTCGCTGCCGCCAGGGGAAACTTCACCACGCTCGCTGCGAATCTGCCACGGCAGATCGGTGCCACGAAACAGGTTCATGTTCGGTGCGGTCATCAGGGTGATGTCGCTGGTCTTGATGTGCTCAACCTTCTCGGCGGTTATTTCATAATGCAGCTTGCCGTCGGCCTGGTATTGCACGGTGTACGTGTTGTGGGCGTAGAAGTCGACAAGGTTTTCAGGCGCTCCACTACTTTTGACTGTATTCGCTTCGTCCGGGTTTAAGTTCCAGTAGCCGAGCGCTGCCACCAGCAGTGCGGCGCAAGCAAGGAGCGATAAGTTGAGCAATTTGCGCGGCATGGCGGGCCTATAAGTAAGCAGCTTGGGCGGTATCGAGGGTGCCTTGCGCATGCATGATCAATTCGCAGAACTCGCGGGCAGCGCCTTCGCCACCTCGGGCGCGAGTAATGCCGTGAGCGTGCTCGCGAACAAAACCGTCGGCGCTGGCCACTGCCATGCCAAGGCCTACACGGCGAATCACTGGCAGGTCAGGCAGGTCGTCACCCAGATAAGCCACTTGAGTATAGTCGAGGCCCAATTCGCCCAGCAGTTCATCAAGCACCACCAGCTTATCCTCACGGCCTTGATACAGGTGCTGAATGCCCAGATTCTGTGCGCGGCGCTCAACCACCGGTGTTTTGCGCCCGCTGATGATGGCCGTGCGTACGCCTGAGTTGATCAGCATTTTGATGCCGTGACCATCCAGTGTGTTGAATGTCTTGAACTCACTGCCATCAACCAAGAAATACAGTTTGCCATCAGTCAGCACGCCGTCGACGTCAAAAATAGCCAGTTTGACGCTGCGGGCGCGTTGCAGCAGTTCTTCGTGGGTTAGGTTTGTCATTACATCACTCCGGCGCGCAGCAGGTCGTGCATGTTCAGTGCACCAATGGGTTGTTGGTGTTCGTCGATCACCACCAGTGAGCTGATTTTGTGGTCTTCCATGATTTTCAGGGCTTCGGCGGCCAGCATGTCCGCGCGCGCTGTTTTACCGTTAGCGGTCATGACGTGGTCAATAAGGGTTTCACGGACGTCGATATTACGGTCCAGGGTTCGGCGTAGGTCGCCGTCTGTGAAGATGCCGGCCAAGCGCCCGTCATCCTCGGTAACTACGGTCATGCCCAAGCCTTTTTGGGTCATTTCCAGCAGCGCGTCGCGCAGTGAGGTACCGCGCTTGACCTGCGGCAGGCTGGCGCCGGTGTGCATCACGTTTTCCACCTTGAGCAGTAGGCGGCGACCCAATGCGCCGCCCGGGTGGGAGAATGCGAAGTCTTCGGCGGTGAAGCCGCGTGCTTCTAGCAAGGCAATCGCCAGGGCATCGCCAAGAACCAGCGATACGGTGGTCGATGACGTGGGGGCGAGGTTGAGTGGGCAGGCTTCCTGCGCCACGCGGGCATCCAGGTTGACTTCAGCGGCCTTGGCCAATGGCGACTCAGGATTGCCGGTCATGCTGATCAGTGTGATGCCCAAGCGTTTGATCAGGGGCAGCAGGGTGACGATCTCAGCAGTTGAGCCGGAGTTGGATAATGCAAGCACCACGTCGTCACGGGTGATCATGCCCATGTCGCCGTGGCTCGCCTCAGCCGGGTGAACAAAGAAGGCTGTGGTGCCGGTGCTGGCTAGGGTTGCAGCGATTTTGTTACCGATATGGCCTGATTTGCCCATGCCCACCACTACAACGCGTCCTTTGCTGCCGAGAATCAACTCACAGGCACGAATAAAGTCGCCGTTGATGCGCTGCAGAAGATCCTCAATGGCGTCGAGTTCCAAGCGAATGGTGCGCTGCGCGGATTGGATCAAATCAGTGGATTGGCTCATGACATCTCGACAACGTTCAGGCTAAGCCGGCGATTATAACGGTAATGCCACATCTGCCCACCCTTTCCACGGCGCATAAGGCTGCGGCAACTGTGAAACACTTATCTCCTGCAACAGGATCAATCTTGGGTGAGGCAGGGCCTGAATTCAACCCATAAGTGCAACGCTCACCCCTGCATACACTTCGTACGGTGTCTTCCAGCCCAGGCGTTTGCGTGGGCGTAAATTGATC
>LNFM01000839.1_pt1 | contig 72839 bp, 71 predicted proteins | sample 596031 | NCBI WGS metagenome assembly LNFM01 (sample SAMN04254537, study PRJNA301005) | activated carbon metagenome | isolation source: dual media filters at the Ann Arbor, Michigan drinking water treatment plant | place: USA: Ann Arbor
GACGAAACCGCGGCTGCGGCGGCCGCGTGCCCGAAATAGTCGCGCGGTCCGTCGCTATCGGTCATGCACGTGCCGCTCGTCATCGCGTCAAAATGCGCGCGCACTCTTGAGGCAGAGTATCGGAGTATGGTCTGGGGCCGAATTCGATTGTGGGCTTGCAGCATGGGACGGCATGGGACGGAGAGGGGAAACAGCGTGGCGCACGGAATTGGAGGAATGACGGTCTGCTATTCGCTGCTGGGGCTGCTCATCCTCGCACCGTCGACAGCGATGGCTGCCAGTAAAGTCGAACAGCAGCTCGCGAAGCTGGCGCCAGAGGAGCGCGCGCATCAGGCGTGCATCCTGCGCGGGTTCGATGTCGTGAGAAAGGATGCGCAGCTTCGTGGCGCTGACCGGATGAAGACGTCGATCTTCGGTCGTGCCGTACTGGCGGGGACGAATTTGAATGCCAACGGCGGCGCGGTCCGCGTCAAGGGCCACTGGTACGCGATGAGCTTCTCCTGCACGCTCACCAGCGATCTGCTCAAGGCGACAACCTTTTCGTACGAACTCGGGAAGGAGATTCCCAAGCCGCGCTGGGAAGACCTGGGGCTTTGGCAGTAGCGGGCGTTGGAGTGGGCGGACAATCGAGCTACTCCGCCGCGCTCGCCTTCATCTGTTCGCTGGGCTTCACGTCCTGCGAGCGGCTGTAGATAGCGATCGCGACGATCAGCACAGCAGTGAGCACCCCGAACAACGCTCGATAGGCGGTTTCCGTGCGCGCGCCCGACGCCAGCGGCTCGAACGCGCCAACGACGATCCCGGAAATCGACTGCATGCAGGCGACGCCGAACATCACGGCGGTATTGATCGTCGCCATGCCGCGCCCGATCAGCCGATCCGGGATGATGCCGCGGCCGTGGGTCATGACCATCGTACTGGATGCACTGAAAAACCCGATCGCGATCATGGCGCCCACGGGCAGCCACACCGGCGGTCGCGAGGCGAGCGCCAGAACCGCGAGAATCGAGATGACCGCCAGGGTTCCGCCAAGCGCGATCCATTTGCGCGTGTCGAGCAGCCGATCCATCGGTCCGAAGGTGAGCATCCCGATCTGGTAGGCGATGACGGCGGCCAACAACACGTTTCCGGCTTCGATCGGGGTTAGCCCATGCACCTCGCGCAGGAACGGGCCACCCCACAGGCCTTGCACGGTGAAGGTGCACGCGTAGTTGCAGAAATTCAGCGCCAGGATCGGCCACAGCGCCGGATTGCGCAGAACCTCGACGAGACCTTGCAGCATCTCGCGCGGTGGCTCGGGTGTGCGCACGAGGAACGGGTGGCCGGGTGGCGCATCGCGCACCACGACCCACACGGCAATGCTCGCGAGTGCCGTGAAGATGACGGCGGCCCCAAACACGATGCGCCAGCCGACGGCTTCGGACGCCCACGCGAGCGGCGTCGTGGCGGCGAGATTGCCGAGCAGCCCGATCGACAGCACCATCGCGGTGAGCGTCGAGAAGCGGTCGGGTGGGAACCACCGCGAGATCACCACCATGCTCCCGATCAGCATGACGCCGAAGCCGGCGCCCATCAATACGCGGCCCGTGAGCAGGATCGGCCACGTCGGCGCAAGCGTGAAGATGGCGCCGCCGAATGTCGCCAGGATCAGCATACCCGTCACGGTTTTGCGTGGCCCGAAGCGGTCGAAGAAGAAGCCGCAGGGGATCTGCATCGCCGCGAAGCCGAAAAAGAAGGCGCCCGTGAGCCCGCCGAGTGCCTCCGGTCCGATGCCGAGATCGCGCATCAGGTCGAGGCCGATCGTCACGTTGGACGCGCGGAAAAAGTGGCTGGCGACATAGGCGGTGGCCAATGTCACGACAATGATCAGGCCCCGGCGATGGGGGGAAGCGCGCGGCTCGGTTGAGCGCATTGGCGGGTATTGACCGCTCATTGTTGAATATTGATGGGCGTTCCTCGGGCGCCGACCCTAGGCGTCCTCGGGGATCAGTTCAAGGCTGGCCTCATCGAGGGCGCAATTTGCCACCTTGCGAAGTGGTGATCGTTGGGCGTAGTGAAATTGTCCTCGCGACGGTGTTCACATGTGGAACGCACCATGCCCGACGGCTCCACCACGGCTCATATCTTCCGTCCCAAGCTTCTGACCCTGGCGGCCGAAGGCTACGGCATTACTGCATTGCGCAGGGATATCGTCGCTGGCCTCACGGTGGCGATCGTGGCGCTGCCACTGTCGATGGCGATCGCGGTCGCATCGGGCGTGTCGCCGGAGCGCGGCCTTTATGCCGCGATCGTTGGCGGTTTTCTCGTCTCGGCGCTGGGCGGCAGCCGATATCAGGTCGGTGGCCCCGCGGGCGCGTTTATCGTTCTCGTTGCAGCGACGGTTGCCGGTCACGGCCTCGATGGCCTGCTGATTACGGTCCTCATGTCGGGCGTGATGCTGACCCTGGTCGGCTTGTCGGGACTCGGGGCGCTCATTCGGTATATTCCGCAACCCGTGACCGTCGGGTTTACCTGCGGGATTGCCGTCACCATTCTCGCGAGCCAGCTCAAGGACCTTGGCGGCCTCACGCTTGCCGGTGCCGAGCCGAGTCATTTTTTCCCGAAGCTAGCCGCGTTGGCCCACGCCTTGCCATCGTTGAATCCGAGCGCTGTGGCCATCGGGTTGGGATCGGCCGCGCTCATTTTCACCATGCAGAGCTGGCGTCGGACTTGGCCTGCGATGCTGATCGCGGTTGCCCTCGCCTCCCTGGTCGCGTTTGCGCTTCATCTGCCGATCGAAACCATCGGCAGCCGGTTCGGCGGTATTCCCAACAGCCTGCCCGCGCCAGCCCTGCCGGTGATCACGCTGTCGCGGCTGTGGGAGCTGCTGCCTGCCGCCATTTCCTTCACCCTGCTCGGTGGGATCGAAAGCCTGCTGTCGGCAAAGATCGCCGACGCCATGACGGGCCGCAAACATCGCTACAACATGGAGCTGGTGGCGCAAGGCATCGCCAATGTAGTGACGGCCTTGTTCGGCGGCCTATGCGTGACGGGGACAATCGCACGCACGGCGACGAACATCCGCGCCGGCGCGCGGAGCCCGGTATCGGGCATGCTGCACGCTGTCTTCCTGCTGCTGTTCATGATCGTCGCGGCGCCGCTCGCCCACTACATTCCACTGGCGGCGCTGGCCGGGCTGCTTCTGGTCGTGTGCTGGAACATGGCCGACAAGGAGGAGTTCGAGGAACTTCTGCACCACTGGCCGCCTGCCACGGTGCTGCTCGTCACGTTCCTCCTCACTCTTTTGGCCGATCTAGCGGTCGGCATCACGGCCGGCTGCATCGTCGCCGCCGCACTGCACTTCTTGCGGCGTGACGCGGCGTGAGTCAGGACGCCGGCTGCGCCACGCGCACCGTCAGCAGCTTGATGAGATCATCGACGACGTATCGGCTTTCGACCAACTCAAGACCCGCCTCGGGGACGTGGTGATCCGTATTTCGGTCAAAGCTGGCCCCGTACGCCCATTGGATCCACGGTTGCCAGATGTAGGAGACCGCCCGCCGCAGTTTGCCCTGCGGGCGCACATACTCGAGCAGGCGTATAGTACCTCCCGGCCGCACCACGCGCCCGAGTTCTCGAAGTGCCGGGGCCTGCAGATCGTTCGGAAGGACGCAGAACAGGAAGCTTGAGACCGCCGCATCGAATGAGCCGGTGGGAAAATCGAGCGACGTGACGTCCATCTGGTAAAGGCGGTTTCCTTCCGCCAGCGTCGGGCACCTGTGGCGTGCTTGCTCCAGCATCGCCGGACTCGAGTCGATCCCGGACACCAGCGCGCCTGGCGGGTAGAACTCGCAATTGCGACCGGTGCCGATCCCCGCGTCCAGGAGCCGCCCGGACATGCCCTTGAACAGCAATGGTCGCAGCGCCCTATACCGCCGTCGCTCGAACGATTGGTCGAGAAAATCGTAGAAACGGGCGATCCGCTGGTATCGCTCGACGTTCGTCGTCATGGCAGCCTCCTATGATGTCCAGACATATGGCACCGAGACGCGCAATCGGGTAGAGGTGCGGTAAAACCCGCCCGGAGGAATATATCGCATGGCCCGCCCCCTCGCCGACCGCCTCCTGCGCCCGGAGCGCGTCGCCATCATCGGCGCGTCCGGCGACATCAAGAAAAACAATTCGCGCCCGCAGCGCTACCTGCGCAAGCACGGCTTTCGCGGCGCCATCTATCCGATCAATCCCGGCTACAAGGACCTGTTCGGCGAGCCCTGCTATGCCTCGATCACCGACTGCCCCGAGCCGCCCGACCACGTCTACGTGATGCTCGGGGCGAATTCCGTCGTCGACGCCATCCGCGACTGTGGCAAGGCCGGCGCCGGCGCCGCAACGATTTTCTCGGGCGGTTTCGCGGAAGGTGGCGAAGTCGGCAAAGCGCGACAAGCGGCGCTCATCGCTGCCGCGCGCGAGGGCGGTGTCCGCCTGATCGGTCCCAACAGTCTCGGCGTGATCAACACCCACTGGCCGGTAACGTTGTCCGCCAACGCGATGCTGGAGCGCGAACGACTGGCCAAGGGCCGCATCGGCCTCGTCTCGCAGTCCGGTTCGATGATCGGCTCGCTCGTCAGTCGTGGTGAGGCACGCGGTATCGCCTTCTCGACGCTCGTCTCGATCGGCAACGAGTGCGACCTCACCGTCGGCGAAGTTGCGGCTATGCTCGTCGACGATCCCGACACCGACGTGATCCTGCTGTTCCTCGAAACGATGCGCGATCCCGTCGGCGTCGCCGCCATGGCCGCCAAGGCGCACGCGGTGGGCAAGCCCATCCTCGCTTACGTCCTCGGCCGTTCGGCGCTCGGCCAGGAACTCGCGCAATCGCACACCGGCGCCATGGTCGGCGAGACACGCGCGCTCGACGTCTTCCTCGCAGACCAAGGCATTATGCGTCTCGATCATTTCGAGAGCCTGATCGAGGCGCCGTTGCTCGTGAGGGGCCGCAAGCCCGCCAAGGGCAAGCGCGTTGCCGTGACGACGACGACGGGCGGCGCTGCCGCGCTGGTGGTGGATCACCTGGGTTCGCGTGGCATCGAAGTCGTGCCGGCAACGGCGGAGCTGAGCGCCAACCTCGCCACCTTCAAGATCGATGTCGCGCCCGGCGCGCCAATCGCAGATGTCACCATGGCCGGCACCAAGCCCGAAGTCGTCGATACGGTGATGGCGAGCTTCATGGCCGATCCGCGCGTCGATGCGGTGGTCGTCGGCGTCGGCTCGTCGGCAGAATATTTTCCCGAGCTGGCGGTGGCCCCACTGGCCAAATGGGCGAGTGCGGATAAGCCGATTGTCGCTTTCCTGCTGCCGAACGCGCCGCGCTCGCTGGAGCTGCTCGCGAAGTCCGGCATCGCCGGATTTCGCACACCGGAGTGCTGCGCCGATGCGCTCGCCGCCTACCTCGACTGGACGCCGCCGCGCGCGAAGTCGGCGATCACGTTGCCCGCCGCCGCGCGCGACTGCCTCGACCGCGCGAAGGGTGATGCAACCTTGAACGAACGTCGAGCGCTCGAATTGTTCGCCGCTCTGGGCGTGCCCGTGCCGGCCATCGCTCAGGTGACGAGCGCGGCTGAGGTCGATGCGCTGAAGCTTCCATACCCCGTCGTTGCCAAGATCCTGTCGGCCGACATCGCCCACAAGAGCGAAGTCGGCGGCGTCAAGGTCGGTATCGCCGATGCGGCAGCGCTGAAGTCCACCGTCACATCGCTGCTGGCCGACGTGCCGAAGAAGGCGCCCGGCGCCCGCATCGACGGCGTCGTCGTGCAGGAGATGGTCAAAGGGCTCGGCGAGGCGATCGTCGGGTTTCGTCGCGACCCGCGCGTCGGACCGGTCGTGGTGGTCGGCATCGGTGGCATTCTCGCCGAGGTTTACAGCGACGTTTCCGTGCGCCCCGCGCCGGTCGATCTTACGGTGGCCCGCGCCATGGTCGCCGAGGTCAAAGGCTTCGCGCCACTCCGCGGCTTCCGCGGCCTGCCCGAAGGCGACCTCGACGCGCTCGCCGCCATCGTCGTCGCGATCTCGCACCTCGCCATCGCCGACTCCCCTCGCATCGCCGAAGCCGAGATCAACCCGGTGATCGTGCGGGCCAAAGACCAAGGCGCCGTGGCAGTTGACGGGCTGGTGGTGATAGCCAAGTATTGAGGCCTGGACTTTTAAGGAGGCTGAAAATGGCCGAACGCGGCGTGCATGACATGGGCGGGGAGGCCGGCGGGCCGGTCGACAATCACGAGCATGTGCCGACGATGTCGGAGCGGCGTGTCGATGCGCTGATGCAGCTCATGCGCTCTAATCCGCGGAGCTACTGGGTCGTCGACGAGATGCGGCGCACGATCGAGAGCCTGACGCCGGAGCATTACAACGCGTCGGGATATTACGAGAAATGGGCCTACGCGCTGCGCGGGCTGCTGATCGAGAAGGGCGTCGTGACGCAGGCCGAGATGGACGCGAAGCTCGCCGAGGTCAAGGCGCGCCTTGCCGAACCGTCGGAGAAATGCTGATGGCGGCTTTCGAGATCGGAGATGCAGTCAAGATCCGCGCCGAGCATCCGCTGCAGCCGCAGCCGATTCACATTCGCACGCCGTGGTACCTGCGCGGCAAGCATGGCGTCATCGAGCGCCGTTTCGGCGACTTCCACAATCCCGAGCAGTTGTCCGTCGGTAAGTACGATCTTCCCGAGGTCACGCTCTACTGGGTCCGCTTCACGATGGACGAACTCTGGGCTGGTGAGGGCACGTATGGCCCGAACGACAGCATCGTCGTCGAAATATACGAACATTGGCTGGAGCCGGACGACAAAGCGCGGAGGGCCGCATGACACACGATCACGATCACGACCATGACCATGACCACCATCACGGGCACGATCACGACCACCCGCATGACCACGGCCCGTTCCAGCCGGACATCAAGGAGCCAACCGAGGAGTGGGAGTTCCTCGAGATCGCGATGCGCGAGCTGCTGATCCAAAAGGGCATCATCACCGCGCGCGAAGTCGAGGACATGCTCGAGGAGTGGGACGGCAAGGTGCCGGAGAACGGCGCTCGCGTCGTCGCCCGCGCGTGGACCGATCCCGCGTTCAAGGCGCGCCTCCTCGCCGACGGCAACGCCGGCGTGCAGGAAATGGGCATGGATGTGCCGGGCCTGAAGCTCGTGGTGCTCGAGAACACACCGAAGGTGCATCACACGGTCGTGTGCACGCTCTGCTCCTGTTACCCGCGTACGATCCTCGGCTTGCCGCCGCTCTGGTACAAGTCGCGCGCCTACCGCTCGCGCACGGTGCGTGAGCCGCGCGCGGTGCTCGCCGAGTTCGGCACGCAGCTCCCCGATAGCGTGGAAGTCCGCGTCGTCGATTCGACCGCCGATTGCCGCTACCTCGTGCTGCCGATGCGGCCCGATGGCACCGACGGCTGGAACGAGGAGCAACTCGCGCGCCTCGCCACACGCGACAGCATGATCGGGACCGCCGTCGCCCTCAATCCGGACGGCGTGCGGGGCTGATCCCCTACGCGTTGTTCGGGAGCGCGGGAGCGATCTCGTTCATGAACAGCCGCAGCGCGTTCATGGAGAAGGTAACCGGCATTGGGCCGACGCGCAGCCGCAGCGCGACGCCGCCGATGCCGAGCTTGGCCAGTTCGACGAAATGCTCGCGCACGGAATCCGGCGCCCCCACGACCAGGCCGCGCGGCAGTGCGGCCGCTGAGTCGCCCATCACCATGTCGCGATAGCCAGGGCTTTGCGCTGAGCGGAACGCCTGCATCGACCGGTAGTAGCCGAGGCCCTCGGTCATCGCGATCTCGTCGGTATCCGCGATCACCGTCTGCCGCATGACCCAGGATTGGCGCAGCGCCTCCTCGATCGCTTCGGCCTTGAAGCCGGCGTCCGCCATGCCCGCCTTGAACCAGCCGATCTGACGAGCGGTGGCCTCGTTTGGCCCCGGCGGCAGAATGACGGGGCGACCGCGCCGCCCCTGCGCCTTGATCGACACCTCGGACGTCACGGCGCGCAGGATTTGCGGATGCGGGTCCGTGAACGGTCGCGGGCGCAGGTACGGGATGTCGAAATTCCAGTACTTGCCGTTGTGGACCACGCGCTCCTGGGTCCAGCAGTCGAGCATGATCTTCTCAATCTCCTCGAAACGCTCCTGCGCCTCGTCGGGATCGATCTCATAGGCGACGTACTCGTAGAGGTTCACCATGCTGCCGCGACCCAGTCCGACGATCAGACGGCCCTGGCTGATATGGTCGAGCAACGAGAGCTGCTCGGTCAATCGCAGCGGGTGATAGAGCGACGTCTGGAGGACCGCGAAGCCGATCTTGATCCGCGTGGTCATCGCGCTCAGCGCGGCGGCGAACGTCGGCGGATCGACATAGGCGGAGTTGCCATCGAAATGATGCTCGGCGAGGAACAGGGCATCGACGCCGATCTCCTCGGCCAACGTGGCCTCCTGCAACGTCTCCTGGATCGTGCGGCCGTCATCCGCTGGATACTGGCTCTGCGGAAAGAGAAACGAAGCGATTTTCATGATGATCCCGTGGTTGCGGCAGCGCGCGCTGCTCTTCGCACCATCATGGGAGAAAAAACCCATATCATCGAGCCTATTAGCGCATCACTGCTGCCCACCAAAGGTGCAGCTTCTGCCGGCTGCGGCGGGCTCGACACGGCAACGTGCAGTGACCTGAAGGGAAAAGGCCGAGTCCACGGCGGCACAAAATGTATAGTGTCGCTGTCTAGCGCGCCGACGCGTGTTCACGAGGAGACCGCACCATGAGCAAGGCCGAATATCTCAAGCCAAAGGGACTGGCGATCAACCCCGCGTATTCGCATGTCGCGGTCGCCTCTGGATCCCGCACGATCTACATCGCGGGACAAGTCTCGATCGATGAGAAGGGCGCTGTCGTCGGCGCCGGCGACCTCGGCGCGCAAACCGAGCAGGTGATGCGCAACATCGGCTCGTGCCTCTCAGCAGCCGGCGCGGGCTACGAGCATGTCGTCAAGATCACGACCTACGTCGTGAACTACACACCGGAAAATCGCGCCGTCATCGGCAAGGCCCGGACGCCGTTCTTCGCGGATCGCCCACCGCCGGCCAGCACCCTCGTCGGCGTGAGCGCGCTGGCCGCCCCCGAGTGGCTGATCGAGATCGAGGCCATCGCTGTCTTGGACTGATCGAGAGCGCTCTCGAACGCAGCACACTCGACGGTCTATCGCATTCACACAGTGCGAGAGCTGAAGACCGTCGCGCTTCCCTCCCGTCGAGGGGAACGTCCTCCCGAGGTCAGCGTTGATCAAAGGAGGAGTGCAGATCGCATGAGTTTTGGTAAACGAATCCCTTCCGGGCAGCCTTTTTTGGAACGTCGGGGCGCGGCGCGAGAGGCAACGAGTGCGCGCGGGGAGATCATGATTCCTGGTAAGCCCGCGTTGGACTGTCTTATTATTGAATTTTCCGCGGTTGGCGCCCGCCTCGAGCTGAGGTCGATTTTCGGCGTATCGGATACGTTCGACTTGCGCGCATTCGGCAAAATTCATCCGGCCCGCGTCGTCCGGCGAATGCTGCGGACGCTTTCGGTCGAGTTCTGCCAAGTGATTCCAAGCCACAAAAATTCACGCGCCTGACGCCAACGACGGCGGGAGTAGTCGCTCATGGTGGGCGGCTAGATCTTGGCGAATGTTGTGGTGCCTCAGGAGGGACTCGAACCCCCACACCCTTGCGGATAACAGATTTTGAGTCTGTCGCGTCTACCGTTCCGCCACTGAGGCAACGGCGCGGCACTATAGCGGCGAACCGGCACCCGTCAATGTGAGGGTTCGAGTCTCGCCGGAGTGGCCATATTTGCTAGGTTCCAGACCGCTGCCACATGCCGCGCATCCGGGCGTTGAGATCGACTGTCACGCCCGTCGCTGGTGCAACTCCGGCCGTCGCCAGGGCTCGGCGCGGCCAGATCTGATGCTCGAAATGCGCCGTGATCGCCGCAGGGATGAAGCGGGATCGGGACGCGTAGACATGGCGATCGCCATTGCGCGCCTGCTGGTGGGCATAGAAGCGCTGCGGCAGGAGCAGCATGAGGTGGTCCTTGGCGCGCGTCATGGCGACGTAGAGCAGGCGGCGCTCTTCTTCGATGTCCTCAGCGGTGCCGACGCCGAGATCCGAGGGAATGCAGCCATCGACGACGTTGAGCACGAACACCGATTTCCATTCCTGCCCTTTGGCCGAGTGGATTGTCGAGAGGATGAGATAGTCCTCGTCGCGCGACGGCGGGCCTGACTCGTCACTGGTGGCGCTTGGTGGATCGAGCGTCAGGTCGGTCAGGAAGGACTCGCGCGACGTGTAGCCGGCGGCGATGCGTTGGAGCTGATCGAGGTCCGCGGCGCGGACAACGGCGTCGGCGTAGCGCTCCTCCAAGTGCGGCTGATACCACTGCCGCACCAGATCGAACTCCTCCGGCCACGCGGTTTGCCGCGATGTCAGCGGCTGCATCAGCGTGAGAAGGGCGCGCCAGTGTTCGGTTGCTCGCGCGGGCGGTGTAAAGGTCGCGAGCGCGTCGAACGGATCACGCCCCGCCAAGCGGTCGAGCGCCTTTGCCGCGATCGTCGGCCCAATGCCGTCGAGCATCTGGAGCACGCGAAAGCCAGTCACGCGGTCGGCGACGTTCTCGGCCCACCGCAGGATCGAGAGGATGTCCTTGACGTGCGCCGCCTCGATAAACTTCAAGCCGCCGAACTTGACGAATGGAATGTTGCGCCGATTGAGTTCGATTTCGAGCATGGCGCTGTGGCTCGCGGTCCGGAACAGCACCGCCTGGTCCTTGAGCGTCATCCCCGCCTCGCGATTTTCGAGGATGGTTTCGGCGACGCAATTGGCCTGCGCGATATCGTCGGTGATCGTGACCAGCGCCGGCCTCGCGCCGCCGGTACGCTCGGTGCGCAGGTCCTTGGTGAACCGCTCGCGCGCGAGGTCGATGACCGCGTTGGAAGCAGCGAGGATCGGCGCCGTCGAGCGGTAGTTCTGCTCAAGCGTCACGACGCGCGCCGGCGGCGTGAAGAGCTTCGGAAAATCCAGAATGTTGCGCACGCGGGCGGCACGAAAGCCGTAGATTGCCTGGGCGTCGTCGCCGACGACGGTCAAGCCGTGACCGTCGGGCTTGAGACCGAGCAGGATCGTGGCCTGGAGCGCATTGGTGTCCTGGTACTCGTCGACGAGGACATGATCGAACTGAGCGCCCACCGCGGCGGCCAGCTCAGGTACGCGCATGAGCTCGGCCCAGTAGAGCAGCAGGTCGTCGTAGTCGAGGATGTGCTGGCGCTGCTTGGCTACGACAAAGGCTTCAAACAGCGTGCGTAGATCCGCCTCCCAGGCGGCGCACCACGGAAAATTTTCGCGCAGTACGACATCGAGCGGCTCGGCGGCGTTGGTGGCGCGCGAATAGATCGCAAGACACGTCGCCTTCAGCGGAAATCGCTTGTCCTTCTCGGAGAGACCCAGCTCGTGGCGGACGAGATTCAGGAGGTCAGCGGAATCCTCGCGGTCATGGATCGTGAACGCGGGATCGAGGCCGATCGAGGGAGCGTGGCCGCGCAGGATGCGCGCGCCGATAGCGTGAAAGGTGCCGGACCACGGCAGGGATGTCGATGCGCCGGGCGTGTTTTCGCCGCGGGCGTTCGCGACGATGCGCCGAGCGCGGCGGCCCATCTCGGCGGCGGCACGACGCGAGAACGTCAGCAGGAGAATGCGGCTCGCGTCGGCGCCACTGACGATCAGGTGGGCGACCCGATGCGCGAGCGTGTTGGTTTTGCCGGAGCCGGCACCCGCTATGACGAGAAGGGGCGCCGCGATGTTGCTGCCACGCGCAACCACGCCATGTTCGCTCGCCAGGCGCTGCTCACGGTTGAGATCGGCAAGGTACGATCGGGTCATGCGTCACGCTCGCGCAGTGGGACAGACTGAGCGTGATCACGATTCGTTCGCTCGGCGCAAGTGTGGCCGAGGGACTGGCGCGCGACAGACAGCACCCGTTGCTCAATCAACCCGGTGAAAATCGCCTTCGATCACAGAAGGTGCCACGCGCGACGCACCCTTCCGTTCGAGATGCCGGCGGAGCAGTGCCATGTTTTTCACGTTCGCCCTGAACATCACGTCGAAGACATCGCCAGCAAGTGGAATCGCACCGATCGTTGTGTCGAGGAGCGTGTTGGCCATCATGCGACCGAGGATCCACTTCGACACCCCGAGCCGGCGTGCTTCCCAGATGAGATAGCTCGAGACGATCCCGGAGATGACGTCGCCGACGCCTGGCACGAGGCCAATGATGCCGTCGAGGCCGAACCGCACGTCGGTGCCCGGCACAACGAAGGCGTTGTCCATGAGCCGTGCGAGTGCTTCGAGGCGGCGGAGCGCCTGATCCTCGGTGTTTTCGATCATGAGGTGGTCCGGCGGCTTCGTGCGCCGCCGAAGATCGCGAGGAGGATCACCGCCCCGATTGTCGCCGTAGCAAATCGAGGCCAAGTTGAAGCCTTCGACATAGCGAAAGCCCATCAGGCTGGTGAACAGAACGCCGCCGAGCAGCGATCCGAGAATGCCCACGAACAGGTTGGTCAGCAGGCCATGGTTCCGACCCGTGATCCTCTCAGCGAGCCATCCGGCGAGAATGCCAACGAATATGCAGGCCAGGAGGTTCATCTCAGTTTCCAATCTGGAGGTCCGGTTCACAGGGCTACGCTCAACAACTTGTCGCTCGATCTTTGGTTCCCGCAGGCCGTCCCGGACGCGAGGGGAACCACTTCCCGCGCTGGCGAATTAGGGGGTGAACGCCAAGGAGATTGCGATGCCCACGCCCGACGAGCTGAAAGCGAAATTTTGGAAAGCACTGAAGTCCGACATGACGATGATGCTCGGGCTCGATGGCGTTGAGGACGGCCACGCGCGTCCGATGACGGCGCAAGTCGAGGACGAGGGCGGTGCCATCTGGTTCTTCACGTCAAAGGATAATGGGATCGTACAGAGGCTCGGCCAAGGTGACCGCGCCATCGCGACGTTCACGTCGAAGGGGCACGACCTCTTCGCCACGATCCACGGAACGCTGCATCTCAACAACGATCGCGCGACCATCGACCGCTTGTGGAACCGTTACGTCGCTGCGTGGTTCGAGCAGGGCAAGGACGATCCCAAGCTGGCGCTGATCCGCCTTGACGCAGAGCAGGCGGAAATTTGGCTCGATGGTTCGAGCCTTATCGCCGGGATCAAGATGCTGCTCGGAGCCGATCCGAAGCAGGAATACAAGGATAACGTCGCGAGAGTCGACCTTCGTTAGTCCCCATCGGAGACCCTACGATGAGACGATATGATGACCGAACCGGAGAGCGGCGGCTGATTGCCGGGTTCTCCGCTGCGGGCCTTCTATTATTCGCCGGCACACTGCTCGTCGGCTTCAGTGTCCGCGACATCGACCGTACGCCTCCCGCGCCGGTCGTGGGCCCCTCGGTGTCTGCTTCCGCCAACGCCGCCGGCTGATCCTTTCGTCTCCAGGTTTTCGGTCCTGTTTGCCGGCCCCGGCATCCGAGCTTGCTCGACGTCTCCTGCCGGAACTAGAGTGCAGGCGGATAACGTGGCCGCATCGCGCGTCGCGCGGACAGGGACGCAAGCATGACCGACGAAGCTCTTGGACGGGAAACCCTGGCGCGCTTGGCGAAAGCACTCGTTTTCATTTGCGGCGCCGACCATCCGACGACCGCCGCCCTCAAGACGGCGGCAGAGACGGGTTCGGAGCGTGACATCAAGCACGCCCGCACTTTGTTCATGCGGTTGAAGTCGGGCGATCGCCGTGCCGCGCTCGCGATGATCGAAGACTGACGGCGCCGCGCGCCCTCAGAAATTCAACTTCAAGCCCGGCCCATCCCACGGGAAGCTGACCAGCCGCCCGGTCATTGAGAGCGTCACGTACGCCGTCTTCAGATCCGCGCCGCCGAAGCAGATGTTGGTGCAATAGGGATCGCCGGGGATCGGGATGTGACGGATACGTGCGCCGTCCGGTGAGATCACCGTGATGCCGGGATTGAATAGCGTCGCGACGCAAACATTGCCGGCGCCATCGACGGCCATCGAGTCGAACAAATTGAATCCGCCGACGCCCGCGAGCAGTCGCCCACCACTCGGCGACGGCCATGATGCCTTGGCGACTTCGCCGGGCGATGTGATGTCGTAGCCCCATACGCGCCCTGTCCACGTCTCGGCGACATAGAGAACGCGGCCGTCCGGTGACAGCGCGCACCCATTCGGCGTCATCAGCGGGAACGCGACTTCCTTGATCAGGCTGCCGTCGGTCTTAGCGTAATAGACGCAGCCGCGATCCTGGTCGCGATCGCGGACCTTGCCGAGATCTGTGAAGTAGAATCCGCCATGGGCATCGAACACGAGGTCGTTCGGCCCGTTGAGCTTATGATTGGGGCCCGACGTGTAGAGCACGTCGACGCGGCCGCTCGCGAGATCGACGCGCTCGATGCGGCCGCCCTTGTAATCGGATGGCTGCATGTGCGGGCGCAGCGTGCCTTCGCCGCGCACCCACGCGAAGCCGCCATTATTGCAGATGTAGCAGGCGCCATCGGGGCCGATCGCGGCGCCATTGGGTCCGCCGCCGGTCTCCGCAACCACCTCGGCGCGCCCGTCGGGGTGGACGCGCGTGAGCGTCCCGCGTTCGATCTCTACCAGTAGGATCGAGCCGTCCGGCATGGCGATTGGGCCTTCCGGGAAGCGTAATCCGGTGGCGATCTGCGTGATGTCTGTCATGCAACCCCACATCGACGGGCTTTCAGAGGCGGAAAATTCGCACGCACGCAACCAGGGCGCAAGTCTGGCAGATCGTGGCGGTAGAGGACGAACGGACGGGTTTGCTCGGTTCTACAACGCGGTATATAGGGGCTTGGGCGCCGGACGGCGCCGCGACAACGACCATCACATGGGGCAGGACATGACCGTAGGATTTCGCATCAAGCGTACCTGGACACGCGTCAGCGCCGAGACCGCGAAGCGGTTTAGTGCGATCCCCGTCGCCAATGTCAGCGACTGCATGGCGCGGATGACGGCGGGTGGGCCTGGGCTCAGGCCGATGCACGCAAGCGGCGTGCTGGCGGGACCTGCTTTCACGGTGAAGTCGCGACCCGGCGACAACCTGATGCTGCACAAGGCGATCGATCTCGCGGCGCCCGGCGACGTCATCGTTTGCGACGCGGGCGGCGATCTCACCAATTCGCTCATGGGCGAGATGATGCTGGCACACGCGATCAAGCGTGGGATCGGCGGGTTCGTGCTCAACGGATCGATCCGCGACCGCGACGCGTTCACCGAGCGGAACCTCCCGGTTTTCGCGGTGGGCGTCACGCATCGCGGTCCTTACAAGGATGGACCCGGCGAGATCGGGTTCGGCATCAGCATTGCCGGCATGAACATCGAGCCCGGCGATTTGATGCTCGGTGACGCGGACGGCGTGCTGTGCGTGCCGCGCGCCGACGTCGAAGCGGTTTATCTGGCGGCCGAGCGCAAGAACGCGGCGGAGGTCGAGCAGATGAAGGCGATCGAGGGCGGGCGCTCCGATCGCTCATGGGTCGATGCGAGCCTGACGCGACTGGGCTGCGTCTACGTGGATTGACCCGTTGCGCTCCGTTCGGTGCAACCGTTGCAAGGTGATCCGCGTTGTCGGGTGGAATGGCCCTCAAGGGCCATCGCCCCCAAACAGCCGGAGTTTCCACCATGAAAACGCTGTCCGATGCGTTCGAGCACACATTGCAAGACGTCTATTACGCCGAAAACGCCATCTCGAAGGCGTTGCCGAATGTGATCGAGGCCGTGAGCCAGGCCGACCTGAAGAAGGCCCTCCAGCACCATCTGACCGAGACGAAGGAGCACATCTCCATTCTCAAGAAGGTCTTCAAGTCGGCTGGTCTCGAAGTGAAGGGCGAGAAGTGCGATGCCATCGAGGGCCTGATCAAGGAATGCGACGGCGTCATCAAGGAAGCCAAGGGCGCCGTAGCCAGGCATGCCGCCATCATCGGCTGCTGCCAGGCGATCGAGCATTATGAGATCGCGCGCTACGGCACACTGCGCGAATGGGCCAAGGCGATCGACCAGCCCGAGGCGCATGACATGCTTTCGGCGATCCTCGATCAGGAGAAGGCCGCCAACCACAAGCTGACGAACCTCGCCGTGACGACAATCAACAAGGCCTGACCGTCGGAAGTTCTGCTAGTCTCCTCGTCGCGAAAAACGGCCAAGGAGTTGCGCCTGTGGCAGAACAACCGTCTCGATCGGGAGACAACGAGGCGGCCCTACTCAGGGCCGCCTATCTTGACCTCATGCGTGACAGCCTTGTCGGACGTCTCAATCGCGATCCACCGCTGCCCGCGTCGAAGGTTGACGCCTACTATGAGGACTACCGCGAGCAAGGTTGGGACTGGCCCTCCGCCGCGCCGTCGATGATCGGCGTCAAGCGCATGGAGAATGTGCGCTCCGAATGCGAGCGCGTGATCGCCGCTGGCATCCCGGGTGATTTCATGGAGACAGGCGTCTGGCGTGGCGGCGCCGTGATGATGATGCGCGCGGTGATCAAGGCGTATGGCATTTCGGATCGCCGCGTGATTGCGGCAGATTCGTTCGCCGGTCTTCCGCCACCGTCGGACGGTGTCGCGCCGGATGCTGGCGCCGAGTTTCATACCTGGGTCGATTTCGCCGTGTCGCTCGATGAGGTGCAGGGGAATTTCTCCCGCTACGGACTGCTCGACGATCAAGTCGTGTTCCTCGAGGGGCTGTTCAAGGACACGCTGCCGACTGCGCCCGTTGAGCGCCTCGCGGTCCTGCGTCTCGATGGTGACATGTACGAGAGCACGCGCGACGGCATCATCAACCTTTACCCGAAACTCATGCCCGGGGGCACTCTGATCGCCGACGACTATCACCTCTTCGAAGCGCACCGCACCGCGATCGACGAATACCGCGCCGCCCACGCGATCTCCGACGCGATCATTCCTATCGACCAGTGGGGCGTCTATTGGGTGAAAGGGTAGCGATCGAAGAGCGCAAGGTGAAATCTACAACCGGGGGGCATGGCCCGCGGCCGCAGTAGACGAAGGCGTTGCGGACCGCGGCAACTAGAAACCCGTCCACAGCGCGTAGTTGCCGATGGCGGCGTGGCCGTTGAAGGTGAGCGCCTTCGTCGGGGCAAACTCGGTGAGTTGGATCTGGATGACCTGCACGCCGTAACCGTTCAGGGCGCCACCGACGACCTCGTTGAGTTTCGAATTGAAGGTGGCGCGGTCGGTCTGGATTTCTTCCAACGTGTGCTTGGTTACCTCGGTCAGGATCGCGCCCTGGGCACGCTCGATAACGTCGGATGCGAGGTCGGCGATATGGGCAAGGGCCGCGACGATGTCGTCGACGTAGTAGGTGACCATGGCGCCGACGATGACGGTCTTGTTGTCCTTGGTCATGACGACCTTGGACTGGATCTTCTGGGTCTGCCGAACGGTCATCATCATTTTGTAGCTGGTCACGACCGGCCAATACCAATGAAGGCCCGGTTCCCATTTCTTGATGCGGTGGCCGTGAACGAAGGCGACGCCGCTGTGTGTGGCCGGCACGATGACCAGCCACGGCAGCAGCCGCAGCAGGGTTTGGAAGATTTCGCCGATCCAGCCGAATGCCTTATCCACTTGTCGTCTCCCTCAACCCCAGAATTCAAATGCTAGTCGAGTATGGTCGAGGCTGCGGCGTTCGTCACGATGGCGACGCCGTAGCCGTCAAAGCGGATCGTGCCGGCGAAGGCCTCGCGAACGACGCGTTGGTCCGTGCCGATATCGATACGCAGGATCTCATTGCAGGCACCGAGCCCTTCGTCCCAGTCGGCGGGGTTCACAGTGCACGGTTGGCGCGCCGTATTTACGAATACAGCACTGATGCGCCCGTCGTCGTGCCAGGCGACGAGCGCGTCGATCTCAGGGTGGCTCGGTTTCAGCTTCGGAAAGCGCACCCAATCACCAAATCGAACGTGCTGGGCGAAAATCTGCTTGGCCAGGGCCGCCGGCATCGGCTTGCCCTCCATGGTCAGCAGTCCATAGGCGTCGTCGCCATGGGCGGTCGCCGTCCAGCGCATTTCAGCATCGGCGCCACCGCGAACGAGATGGATCAGCGTCGACACGTAGAACGCGGCGCCGAAGGCATTCTGGTTGAGCCCGAGCGTATAGTAGTTCTCGTGGTGCGAGATCGTATTCAGTTCGCCGCAAATGTTGAGGATATCGCGGCCGCGAACCAGGCGTGCGACGCCGCGCGCGCGCGATTCGTAACTTGGCGTCTGCCCCATCAGCAAGGCTTCGAAGACCTCGCCGGATGGCGAATCCGGTGAGCCCCACATCGTCAGGCCGAGCGACGCGCTGGGCACGGCGGGGCGCCAATCACCATAGCGATGCCACGAGACGAAGCCTACGAGGCGATCGTCGACGTCGTGGATCAGTCGTGCGATCCAGTCCATCCAGTACGCGCGGTGATTGCCGTCGATTGCCGGGCCGCCAATGCGAGCCTTGCGGCCGTCGAGGTGCGGAGCCAGCAGGTCCATGATGCCGGCTGCCACAGCGCGGTATATGCGCCGGTACTGCTCGTAGGTGAGATCGCCACCGACCAGCAGATTGTTGGGCTCGTTCCAGATGCAGAAGAACCAGTTGCGGACGGCCTCGCCGCCCCATGTCTCGATGCAACCCCACACGATCTCGCGGCAGCGCGCGGTGAAACTCGCGATGTTTTCGGGGCTGTCGAATGGCGGGTGGAAACGCGCGAAGGTGATCATCGGTACGGCGCCCGCATCGAGCACGCCCTGTACGTAGATCGAGAAGCCGTGCCAGTTCTTGAACGGATCCGGCACCGGTTGATCGAACGCGAAGATGCGGATGATCTTGGTGTCCATCAGGCGCAGGTGGCGGCGCACCTCGGCATTGTGCGCTCCGCGCGACATATGCCACCAGCCGTTGATCTCATTGAAGCCGTAGCGCAGCCGCATCCGGCGTGCGGGCCCAGCGGCGTCGTTCGCCGTCTGCTCGACCGTCGATGGGAACGCGGAGTCTTGCGTCACGCCGATCCTGTCCTTGCCACGCCCGTCATTGCTCGATGATGCCGATCAGCTCGCGCAAACGCGCTTCAGGAGAATGACGCTGCCTGAACTCGTCACGGATGGCGAGCACGATATCGGCGTAGTGTTGCGGGCGGCTGACGACGTCGTCGATCTTCTCGTGCGGCGCTGTGCCGAGGACGAGTTCGGCCGCCGCATCTCCGTAAATGCTGCGGACGTAATCCGGCTCCAGCAGGAACAGTGGAATGGTGCTCGACGCCGGCGTCTCGAAGGTCCGGCAGGTGACGAAGCCGAGCCGCTCGAACAGCGGCCGGTAGATGACGGGATTGAATATGCCCCGGCTCATCGTAGCGATGACCTCTTTGTAGGGCACGGGCGCCAGTGCTTCGACGCCGATCCGCTTCAGGTAGTCGCGGTCGACGAAATAGTCGTCGCGGATTTCCTTCCACTGCGTCCATTCGAGCGGTGCGTCCCAGCCTTCGCCGACGAGGCCGATGCGGCCGAGCTTGCCGCGGATCGGCTCGATCCCGCGCAGGACCTGCGACATGCCGTGCCAGCGGAATTTGGTGTGACCGACATAGATCATCCCGAATTCCTTGGCCGAGAAGTCGAGCGGCGTCTCCCAATCCGGATCATAGATGTGGAACAGAAATGGCCGGACGTTCGGACGCAGCGGCGTCGGGGTCGGCTGGCAGATCTTGTCGCTCAGGCTGTCGCAGAAATCGATCCAGGCGCGGCTGGACTCTGCCGTCTTGTGATTGTAGTCGCCGCGAAAAGTGATCGGATCATTGTAGGCGCCGTCGCAGTCGATCACGACGCGGCGCTCGCGGGGAACGGACGACAGCAGCCGCACCCAATCGAGCCGATCGCCGAACTGGAGCTGCGTCGTCCACTCGACGACGAAGACGACAGCATCGGCGCCGGCGAGGTCCTTGGAATAGTCGAGCGCATAGACGTGGCCCGGAGGGCCATAGATCGAGACCTGGTGGCCGGCGGCCTGCGCGGCGCGCGCGTATCCCTTGAGGTCCAGCATGCTGCCGGCGTTCTCGAAGCCCCAATAGACGAACACCAGCTTCATGGCGCCGAGCGCTCCAGATTGATCCAAGAAATTCGAGAAGCGTCAGCCGTTGAGTGCGGCCGCAAGCTCCTGCATCCGCCGCTGATAGTTGTGATGCGCCGCCAGATGACGGCGGACGTCCTGCACGATCTCGCGGTAGCGGGCTGGCCGGGCCAGCGCATCGAGGATTTTCTCGCTGGCGCGGCCCGGAAGCGTCAACTCACGCGCAGCCGGTCCATAGACATCGGCCGCGTGGTTGGCGTCGAGCATGAGCAGCGGGATCGTGTCGGCGTAGAAGATCTCGAAGTACTTGAGTGTCAGATGGCGGAGGTGATGGAGCACCGGGCGCTGGGTAAAGATGTTGATCTTCGCCGAACTCATCGTGCGGATCACCTGGTCGTACATGACCGAATCTTGCGTCTCGATGTCGAGCCGCTTGAACGCCGCCGCATCCGACTTGAACGCGAGGGGATTGCCAGCGTCGGCTTCGATCGGCGCCTTGTCCCACCACAACCCGATGAAGCCGATGCGGCCGATCTTGCTGCGGTGCGCTTCGAATGCCGGGATCAGCGTTTCCTCGACATCGCGCCAGCGCCACCAGTTATGGCCGAGGTGGAGGATGTCGTATTTTTTCTCGGAGGCCGGCACGGGTGCGGTCTCGAGCGCCGGGTCGTAACCGTAGAACGGTAGCGCGATCTCGCGCGGGCTTGCGGGAGGGGCGATCGTCGGCTTGTAGACGTGGTCGGCGAGCGCGTGGAAATGCTCGAACCAGCGGGCGCGCTCATCTTCGGTGTCGTGGTTGCGGTCGTAGCCGTCGAGGCAGATGACCGGGTTATACATCCCGTCCATGTCGAGGATCAGTCGATCACCGCGTGGGCGGGACGCCAGCATGGTCGTCTCGCCCACGCCGCTCAGGCGATAGATCTCGGACTCGAAGAGGTAGACGATCTTGTCGACCGAGCGGATCCGGTCGGTGAAGCTCAAACCCGGCAGCCACGACATCGGTCGCCCGTAGAGGCTGACCTCGTGCCCGAACTGCGGCGCGACGCGCATGTAGTCGGCGACGGCGTGCGTGTTGCCGGCGTTACCCCGATGCTTCATGACGAACAGGATCTTCATCGAGATGCCCGTGCCGCAAGCGCCGCCAGTTCTTCAAGTCGCCGCGAATAGGAATGATGCTTGGCGAGGTGGGCGCGAGTCTTGATCACCGCGTCCCAATAGAACGCCGGCCGCGCGAGGGCGTCAGTGAGAAATGCCGCGATGTCGTCGCCGGGCACCAACGCCAGGGCGGCCGGACCGTAGATCTGTGCCACCAGCGGTTGGGGCAGCATCAGAACGGGGATCGTGTCGGCGTGGAAGGTCTCGAAGGTGCGGCCGGTCACGAGGCCGAGGTCGCGGAACAGCGGGCGATGGAAGACAGGTGAGAACTTCGATTGCGAGAGGTAGCCGAGCACCTTGTCGAAACGCACGCCATCCTTCACGGTCACTTCGTTTTCGAGCAGCCACGCCGAATCCGTGTCGACGCCAACCAGTCCCTGTTGAACGGCCCACTCGGGCCGCTCTTTCCAATCCCAGCCGATCAGGCCCGCCCAACCGACGGTCTTGCGTAGTGGCGCGTGGGCTTTCAGAAACGCGTGGACCTGCTCCCAGCGCTGCCAGTTGCTGCCGATGTAGGCAACGCCGAACCAACGATCCTCAGCGAGCCAGCGCGCGGCGGCGGCCTCAGCGGACGTCTCGGGAACGACCACAGCTTCCGGCGCAAAGCCATGAAACAGGAACGAGCCGGCGTCGCTGCGCCGAGGACTAAGCGTCGGCTGGAGGATCGTGTTGGAAATGGCGCGGAACGCATCGTCCCACTCCCAGCCGACGTGGCCATCGAGTTTCTCGAGATGGTTGAAGTCGTGATTGACGTAGATCGTCTCGTTATAGCGGCCCCACAGATCGACCACGACGCGCTTTTCCCGGGGGATCGTGTCGAGCAGACGCGCGAGAAGCGGCATATCGGGAAAGTCCGACGGGACCTGGACGATGAAGGCCGCAAGGTCGACGCCGGCAAGATCCGTGGTGAAGGCCAGCTCCGGCATTTCCGGATTGGTTGGGCCGAACACCGCGACGTCGTGGCCGAGCGCGCGTCCCGCCTCGACATAATGACGGACGGTCGACGCACTGCGCGTCCACGGATCGCAAGCAGTCACGAGCAGAAGTTTCATGCGTTCCTCAGCCGCCGGTTGACGCGCGGCCGCTGCGGACGGTTTCCGCGAGGCCTTGTTCGAAGGTCGTCCGTGGCTGCCAGCCAAGGACGGATTGCGCGCGACCGATGTCGGCCTGCACGCGACGTTGTTCCCCCGGACGCGCCGGGGCGTGGCGGATGTCGTAGGCGCCGGGCTTATGGCCGAAGGCTGCGGCGGCGTGGGCGGCGAGGTCGTTGATCGAGGTCGACCGGCCGCTGCCGAGATTGAAAATGCCGCCTGCCGCCTTGTCGCTGGTCAGCGCCGTCACCCAGCCATTGACGATGTCGCCGATGTAGATGAAGTCGCGCGTCTGCTCGCCGTCACCGAAGATCGTGATCGGTTCGCCGCGGATCAGCTTGCCGATGAAGATGCCGAGAACGCCCTGGTAAGGGTTGTCGAGGGCTTGACCGGGGCCGTAGACGCTGAACATCCGCAGCGACGTCACGCCGAAGTCGAAGTCGAGATCCGGCCGCATGGCTGTGGCATGAACGTAACGCTCGGCGGCAAACTTTGTGATGCCGTAATAAGAATCAGGCAGGCAGGGCTCGGTTTCGGGGGTCGGGACCAACTTGCAGTCGCCGTAAGCGGTCATCGAGCTCGCATAGATCAGCCTAGGTACCCGGTGGCGGACGCAGAGCTGCACGACATTCACCGTGCCTTCGGTGTTGGTCCTGAGGTCCCCGACGGGGTTGTCGTAGGCCTTGATGATCGAGACCTGTCCGGCCAAGTGGCACACCGCATCGAGACCAGCGGCGAACACCGGCTCGATCTCCTCGGGGCGAATGACATCGGCCCGGCGGTAGTGGGCGCCAGCCGGGACCGCACTTCGCAAGCCATTGGATTCATTGTCGACAACATGAACCTCGTGACCGTCGGCGAGCAGCCGGCGGGTGAGGTGCGAGCCGATGAAACCCGCGCCTCCGGTTACGAGAATTCTCATGGAATAGAAGCCCTCCGACGCGCAGATTTACGCATGTGTGTGTGCCGCTCCCTGCAAGACATCTCATGAACGAGGGCTGAATACGCGCTTCCCTCGCACAATCGACGACTTCCGTCCATGCGCTGCGGTGGATCTCAAGGACGCACCAGAACCGGTCAGTCCGCCTGAATAGTATGCGATCGGCCCCGGCGCGGTTTCTGTTCATATTCGATACTGTACGGTCGCGGCTTGAACCTTTCTCCTGGTAGCAGCGTCTTATGGGCGCGTGACGCTGCCTGGGTGCGGTTTGTGTGCGCGAACGAGCGGGGCCGCAGGCCATCCGCAGCGGCGGGATTTTGAGGAGGTAGAATGCGCGGGAAGCGAGTGTTGATCACGGGGGGGGCTGGCTTCGTCGGCTGCAATGCGGCGCGCTACTTCGGTGCCCGGAACTGGCAAGTGACGGTGCTCGACAACCTGTCGCGCGAGGGTACGGATCAGAATCTGCATTGGCTGCAGGACGGGACGCGGTTCGACTTCGAGCAGGTCGACATCCGCGACCGCGCCGAGGTCGAGCGGGTGTTCTCGGAGACCCGGTTCAACGCCGTTATCCACTTGGCGGCACAAGTTGCCGTCACGACATCGGTCACAGATCCGCGCACCGATTTCATGATCAACGCGCTCGGCACTTTCAATCTGCTCGAGGCGGCGCGCCAGCATTGCCCGGAGGCGCCGTTTATCTTCGCCTCGACCAACAAGGTCTATGGCAAGATCGACGGTGCGAAATACCAGCTCGCTGGCAGCCGCTACACCTACGCCGACCGCCCGCACGGCATCGACGAGCAGCAGGCGCTGGATTTCCTTTCCCCGTACGGCTGCTCGAAGGGCGCCGCAGACCAGTACACCCTCGACTATGCCCGCATTTACGGTCTGCCGGCGACGTCGTTCCGCCAATCCTGCATCTACGGCACCCGCCAGTTCGGCATTGAGGACCAGGGCTGGATCGCATGGTTCACCATCGCGTCGCGGCTGCGTCGTAACATCACGATTTTCGGTGACGGCAAGCAGGTGCGCGACGTGCTCTACGTCGACGATCTGCTACGCGCCTACGAGGCCGCGATCGTTTCGCCGGACAAGATCGCCGGGCAGGCCTTCAATATCGGCGGCGGCCCGCGCCATGTCCTGTCGCTGGTCGAATTGGTCGAGCTGCTGGAGAAGAAGCTCGGTCGCAAGATTCCGCTCAAATGGGACGACTGGCGCCCGGGCGACCAGCGCGTCTACATCAGCGACATCCGCAAGCTCGAAACGGTGCTGGGCTGGAAGCCGGAAACCGGTGTCGCCGAGGGCGTCGGCCAACTCGCCAACTGGGTGCAGGTCAACGAGCACCTTTTCGCGACGCCGGCCGAAAGCCGTGTCGCGGCGACGAGCGAGGAAACGGCGCTTCCAGCCGCATAGAAATCCGCGCTCACTTCCGCTATTGGTCCGGGCAAGGAACCGGTGGGAGTGGGCGATGCGGTTTAGGTGGAGCCGAGTGACAAAAGCGTGTCTCGCGGTGATGGTCGGGGTGATGATGCTCGCCACGACCACGGGAGCCGAGGCGGCGCGCCGGGCCTTCATTGTCGGCAACGCCAACTACTTGCACACGACGGCACTCGCCAATCCCGCCAATGACGCCCGAGATCTGGCGACGCGGCTGCGCGAACTCGGCTGGGAGGTCACGGTCCAGTTCGACGCCTCGCGTAGCGCCCTTCTCAAAGGGTTTGCCAGTTTTGCCAGCTCGCTCAAGCAGGACGATCTCTCCCTGGTCTACTTCGCGGGCCACGCACTGCAGATCGGCGGTGAGAACTATCTCGCGCCGGTCGACGCGCAGGCCAAGTCCGAGGACGACGTGCGACGCCAGTTCGTGTCGCTCAACGCTTTTCTGGCCGACCTTTCCCGCCTGACCAAAACGCGCATCGTGATCCTCGACGCCTGTCGCGATAACCCGCTTGTCGAGGGGCTTTCAGGCGGCGCGGGGACGCGCTCGGTGGGTGCAGCCAAGGGCCTCGCGCGCGTTTATGCGGGCGTTGGGTCGTTCATCGTCTATTCGACCCAGCCCGGCAACGTCGCGCTCGATGGGAGCGGCCGCAACAGCCCCTTCACGAAGGCGCTGCTCGACCATATGTCGCTCGCTGGCGCCGATGTGCACGCGGTGATGCGGCGGGTGCGCGCCGACGTGCAACAGGACACCCGCGAGCAGCAGATCCCCTGGGAGAACTCCTCGCTGATCGATGAGGTGGCGTTCGCCTCGGGCGGACCGTCTCCGATAGCCACGCTACCGCCGTCGGTAGCCCCATCGCCGCCGTCGGCAACTCCACCGCCGACGGCAAGTCTGCCTTCCACAAACCAACAAATTGCGACGCGCGGCAGCCCGGCACGCCCCGCCGCCCCGGCAGAGAGCTTCCATTACGTCACCGGGCTCGATCCGAACGGAGACAATTTTCTCGCGCTTCGCACTGGGCCGCTGCCGAGCGACGTGCGCATCGCGACGATGGGGCCGGACACGCTGCTGCGCGTGCGGGAAAGCCGCGGCGTCTGGCGGCGCGTCGAACTCATCGATGGCATGAGCGGCTGGGCGCACAGCAAGTGGATCGCATGCTGCCGCACTCTGGCGCCGCGCCCGTGGGCAATAACGACGGTTCCAACGCCGCCACCGCGCGCCACCCCCGCCGCCGCGACGTCATGTGATGGGCTCTGGCAGCAGCGCAACGAGATCTGGCATCGCCACGGCTATTGCTTCACGACGGCGCGCGGGCGGGCAGCGTTCGATACGGCGTCCTGCTTCCGCGACCAGGGCGCGGCGCGCGCCGCGATGTCGGCCGGCGAGCGCACCACGGTCGATACGCTGCTGGCGAAGGAGCGCGAACTCGGCTGCCGATGACGAGAACCGCCATGACGCCCGACGAGATCATCGCGACGCTGGCGATGCTGCCCCACCCAGAGGGCGGTCACTATGTCGAGACGTGGCGGCATGAACGCCCGGATGGCGGGCGCGGCGCCGGCACGGCGATCTACTACCTGCTCCAGGCCCGCGAGCGCTCCCATTGGCATCGTGTCGATGCAACCGAGATCTGGCACTGGTATGCCGGTGCGCCTTTGGCGCTGTCGCTGTCGGCCGACGGCGTCGCAGTCCAAATGATGATGCTCGGCAACGACCTGGCGTCTGGCGCGCGACCGCAATTCAACGTGCCGGCTGGCATGTGGCAGAGCGCGGCGAGCACCGGCCCCTGGACCCTCGTCGGCTGTACTGTCAGTCCAGCATTCGAGTTCGCGGGCCTCGAGATGGCGCCGCCGGGGTGGACGCCGGGCTAAGTATTACTTGAGAGCCAACTGTCGCGTCAGGGCGAGCGCTTCGTCGATCGTGCGCGCTTCGAACGTGGACTCGCTGTAGCCGGCCGGCGTGAACGAGAACGTGTCGCGCTGCCAATACCACGCGCCGCGATAGTGCGAACCGCGACGGACGATGATGCCAACCTGCTCGCCGATTTCGGCCGCGCAGCCGGCAGCGGCGAGATCGGCATCGGTGCCGAGCGCGACGAGTAGCTGTTCTTCCATGATGCCCGGTGACATACAGCACCTCCCCAAAGATCAATTGCGCCAGTGTGCGGGGGACGGCCCGCGCGCGGCGTACGTTCAGCGGAGCAACCTTATTCTCCCGCTGATTGAATCAAATTTGCCGGAATTATGCGTCCAATGCCATGCTTTACGATTGTTAGTGTCACCAACAAATCAATGCGGCGCGCGCAATTGTATCGCGCATGGCAACACTTTCGAAAGGATAGCAGATCAGGCCCGGCTGGCTTCGTTCGCTTCGAGCGGGCGGCCGAGCGCGCTGAGTGCCGTTGCCACGATACCCGCCGCGCTGAGGCCGGCGCGCTCGTACATTTTCTCGGGCTTGTCGTGATCGATGAACGTGTCGGGCAGCACCATCGGGCGCACCTTGAGGCCACGATCGAGTAGACCCTCGGTCGCGAGGAACTGAAGGACCTGGCTGGCGAAGCCGCCGATGGAGCCTTCCTCGACGGTGATGAGGACCTCGTGATTGGCGGCGAGGCGACGGACCATGTCCTCGTCGATGGGTTTCGCGAAGCGCGCATCGGCGACGGTCGTTGAAAGACCGAGCGCGGTGAGCTGTTCGGCGGCCTTGAGGCTGTCGGCGAGGCGTGTGCCGAGCGACAGGATCGCGACCGTCGAGCCTTCGCGCATGATGCGGCCCTTGCCAACTTCGAGCGGCACGCCGACGTCGGGAAGTTCGACGCCCACGCCTTCGCCGCGCGGATAGCGCAGTGCGCTCGGCCGGTCATCAATGGCGACGGCTGTCGCGACCATGTGACGGAGTTCGGCCTCGTCGGCGGCGGCCATGATGACGAAGTTCGGCAGGCATCCGAGGTAGGCGAGATCGAAGGCACCGGCGTGCGTCGGGCCATCCGCACCGACGAGGCCGGCGCGATCGAGAGCGAAGCGAACCGGCAGGTTCTGGATCGCGACGTCGTGCACGACCTGATCGTAGGCGCGCTGAAGGAACGTCGAATAGATTGCCGCGAACGGCTTGAATCCTTCGGTCGCGAGGCCGGCCGCGAAGGTGACGCCGTGCTGTTCGGCAATGCCGACGTCGAAGGTGCGATCGGGGAACGCCGCGCCGAAATGATCGAGTCCGGTGCCCGACGGCATCGCCGCCGTGATCGCGACGATTTTCGGATCCTTGCGCGCTTCCGCGATCAGGCTGTCGGCGAAGACCTTGGTATAACCAGGCGCGTTCGGCTTCACCTTCACCTGATCGCCAGTGATGATGTTGAATTTGTTGACGCCGTGGTACTTGTCGTCGGACGCCTCAGCGGGTGGGTAGCCCTTGCCCTTTTTGGTCACGACGTGGACCAAGATCGGCCCGTGGGTTGCGTCACGGACGTTTTTCAGGACGGGCAGCAGCACGTTCAGATCGTGGCCGTCGATCGGACCGACGTAGTAGAAGCCGAGTTCCTCGAACAGCGTGCCGCCGGTCCAATAGGTGCGCGTGTACTCCTCGGCGCGGGCCGCGCGGCGCTCCCACTGCTTCGGCAGGCGCTGGGCAAGCTGCTTCAGCACCTCGCGGAGGTGGAGGTAAGTGCCGCTGGAGGTGATGCGGGCGAGATAGGTCGAGAGAGCGCCGACGGGTGGCGCGATCGACATGTCGTTATCGTTCAGAATGACGACGAGGCGCTCGTTGCGGGCGCCGGCGTTGTTCATGGCCTCGTAGGCCATGCCGGCGCTCATGGCGCCATCGCCGATCACGCAGACGACGTTGTTGTCTCCGCCTTCAAGGTCGCGGGCGACGGCCATACCGAGGCCCGCCGAGATCGAGGTCGACGAGTGCGCGGCGCCGAACGGGTCGTACTCGCTCTCGGCGCGTTTGGTGAAGCCGGAGAGACCGCCACCCTGGCGGAGCGTGCGGATGCGGTCGCGCCGTCCGGTCAAGATCTTGTGCGGATAGGCCTGGTGCCCGACATCCCAAATCAGGCGGTCGTCCGGGGTGTTGAACACATAATGCAGGGCAACAGTCAGCTCGACCACGCCGAGTCCAGCGCCGAGATGGCCGCCGGTTACCGAGACCGCCTCGATCGTCTCGTGGCGTAGTTCGTCGGCGACCTGGCGCAGGTCTTTCTCGGGCAGCGCGCGCAGTTCGTCCGGGGTGCGGACATGGTCCAGGAGCGGGGTCTTGCTGGCAGTATCGGACATCTAACTTCCAGACTGTGAATGAAGTGCGGATCGTGAGCCCGCCCCTCGGTGGCAGCGTAGCGCAAGTCACGGCTGGTGCACGTATTATTATGGCAATGTAGGGCTTAGCTGGCCGCAAGCGAAGGCGCCAAAGGTCGCAACTGCCCCGCGCCGCGCGCGCTGCTTGAAATTCAGCGCGGAGGGGCGATTGAAGCGCCGCTCCGCGCTATCTCGTTCTATTCCTGGGGATCGAGCGGCTCGGTGCCCTTGGGCGTGCCGTCGCTGCCGAGCGTGAGCTTCTCGACCTTGGCCTCGGCCTGCTTGAGGAGGCGGTCGCAGTGGTCCTTCAGCGCCTCGCCGCGCTCGTAGATGTTGATCGATTCCTCGAGTTCGACGTCGCCTCGCTCGAGGCGTCCGACAATCGCTTCGAGCTCCTTCAGCGCGCGCTCGAAACTCATCTCGCCGATATCGGCGTGCCGCGAGTCCTTGGATGTCTGCGGCTTGGCCATCTGCATCAGTATCATCTCCCGGGCCGGGCGCTATGACCCGGCATCCATCAGTTCCTTGACGTGGACCGCGACCGACCGCGCAAGCCCGGTCAGGTTATAGCCGCCCTCGAGCACCGAGACGAGACGCCCCCCAGCCTGGCGTTGCGCGACCTCTGCTAAGGCGCGGGTGGCCCACGCAAAATCGCTTTCGACGAGCTGGAGATTGGCCAGCGGATCGTCGCGGTGTGCGTCGAATCCCGCCGAGATCACCACCACGTCGGGGCCGAAGTTCTTGAGCGCGGGCAATATGCGCGATTCCATGGCCTCGCGAAACGGCTCGCCCCCGTCACCCGGTCGTAGCGGTGCGTTGAAGACGTTGCCGACGCCGATTTCTCCCAGCGCCCCGGTGCCCGGATAAAGCGGCATCTGGTGGGTCGAGGCGAAGAACAGGTCCTTGTCGGCCCAGAAAATATCCTGCGTGCCATTGCCGTGGTGGACGTCGAAATCGACAATGGCGACGCGCTCGGCGCCATGTTTCGCCCGGGCGTACATGGCAGCAATGGCCGCGTTGTTGAAGATGCAGAAGCCCATCGCGCGGGCGGTCTCGGCGTGATGGCCGCAGGGGCGCACCTGGCAGAACGCATTGGCGATCCCGGCGGACTTATCCATGACCACGTCGACCGCGCGCAAGCCTGCACCGACCGCCCGAAGTGCTGCTTCCCACGAGCCCGGCGACAGCAGCGTGTCGCCGTCGAGATGGATGGCAGGCTCGCCCGGCGCCGGGCGAAGCTGCTTGATCCGGTCGATGTACGACGTGGGATGCGCGAGCGCGATCCACTGCTCCACGTCGTCGCGTAGCGGCGCCTCCTCACGCTTGAGCGTCGCGAATACGTCGTGCGAGAGCGCCTTGTCGATGGCCCGCATCCGGTCCGGCCGCTCGGGATGGCCGGGACCGGTATCGTGTTCGAGGAAGACGGGGTGCGTGAGGAGGAGTGTCGTCATGCGGGTTCCGGTCTCGCGTCTCAGGCCGTCGGCAACTTGAAGAACGGCGCGGCCACAAGGATCATGTTTTCCTGCTTGATCAGCGCGCCGAGTTCCTGCGAGCGCTTGACGTAGTCGAGCCACTCGGGATCGGCCCACAGCGCGGCGCGCTTGGCCGTGCGGTCGGCGAGATCCTTGTAGGCCCACACGTGGACATAGGAATTCACGTCGCCGACTTCGGTGGTCGCATAGAGTACTGGCTGCCCGAGATGGCGGGACTGGGTTTTAAAGCCGTACTGCTCGTACTGTGCGAGGTGGGCGCGGACCATGCCGGCCTTGAGGGTATACGTGCGGTGGTCGAAGATCATCGGGGCTCTCGATCGCTGGAGGGCTGAGGATCTTGCGAGCCTAGAGCACCATCGGGCCGCACGGAATAGCTTTTGCGATGCCCGCCACCACCGGTCAAAGCTGCTTGGTGAAGTAGTACCTCCGGATGCCGCCGCCCAGTGTCTTATTGCTTGCCGACTGGGCCACTTCCTCACGATCCAACAGGTATCCGGCGCTGCGGTAGAGGGACAGCGCATCGCCTTGCAGTTCGGATGTGCTCAACTCCAAGGTCGGGCGATTGCGCCGCCGGCACTCCTCCTCGGCTTCGCGCAGCATCTTGCGGGCGATACCGCGGCGCCGGGCATCAGGGTCGACGTACATGCGCCGCAGCTCCATCGCCGTCGCCGATGATGGTTCGAGCCCAAACATGCCAACGACGTGGCTGCCGTCCACGGCGACCCAGAATCCACCGTCTTTTTCAGCATAGTAGTCCGCGATACGGTCGATCTCTTCCCTGAGCGAAAGGGCGATATAGCCCTCGAACGCTTCCTTCAATTCGGGTGGAGCGAGACGGCGGTTCACCCTGATGAACAGCTCCCGGACCTGATCGGCATCCTCGGCGGCGAAGGCGCGAAGCTCGATTGGCGCGTTCATTCGGGTGTCGTCCCATCATTGCATCGCGTGGGGTGGCATGTGCCGCGGTGCCGCCCTATGCTCCGACGAATACCAGCAGATCCCGACCCGGAGCAAACGAATGACCACGACTCGGCCGCAAGCCGTCCCGACCAAGCTGCTCGACAACGAGCGCGTCGTCACCACGCGCTGGGACTTCGCCCCGGGCGCTGAGACGGGGTGGCACCGTCACGGCCACGATTACGTGGTGCTGCCGGTGACGGACGGGGCGCTGAAGCTCGAGGAGCCGGGTGGCACGGAGCGGGTCGTACCGCTGGTAAAGGACGTGCCGTACTATCGCGGCGAGGGCGTCGAGCACAACGTGATCAACCCGACGGACCACCATGTCGCGTTCATCGAGGTTGAAATCAAGTAAGTCGCAACGACCGTTCGGCGATCAGTTCGTTCCGCCACCAGCGGCCTCGGCCGCGGTGTCGGAGAACTTGGTCTTGCCTTCGAAGCCGGTCTTGACCTCGCCGAAGTACTTGTTGTCGTCGCCAGCCACCAAAGCCGGGTTGCAGGCCGGGGCGCAGCTATACGTCTCGCGCTTGGTGCCCTTGTAGATGCTGACCTGACGGGCCGGGTCACGGGTGACGACGATGCGCTGGTCCTGGATCACGTTGCGTTCTGAATCGAGGACGATGACGTTGGTGGTGCCGAACGTCTTGCCGGTGACGACCAGCATGTTGCTCGACTGGACCGTGACGTCGGCGATGCTCGGATTGCCGATGATGATCTCGGCAATCGGGCGGGGGACGCGCAGGAGCTGGGACTGGTCATACTTGACGATGAGATCGTCGGCGCTCGCGGCTGGAGCGAGCACGATCGACGCCGACCCGAGCACAACCAGTGCAACGACGGCGTGAGCAAAGCGGTAGGCGGCTTTGGCAGTCATGGTGGTATCCTCGGCGCGCGAGTGAAATATTCGTTGCCGAGTTAGCCACCAATTGGTGAAGGAATTGGAAACGTCTGGCCCGGAAAGCTAACCGCGCTCGCCGACTTTCGGAACGGCAATAGCGACGACCTCGCCTTTTTGGACAGTCAACGCCAGTTCGCCCCGCTTGAGGCGCAGCGCATCCTCGCCGAACAACTCCCGTCGCCAGCCTTTCAGCGCCGGCACATCAGGTTCCCGCTGACTGGCGATGGCTTCGATATCGTCGGCATCGGCGATCAAACGCGGCGCAACCTTATGGCGCTGAGCGGTGGCCTTCAGCAGGACACGCAACACATCGCACATCGCATTGACGTCGCTCGATGATCCAGATGACTGGTTGATCGCAGGCAGCGTGGTCGGATCGCGAGCGAGACCGCGGTTCACGGCATCGACGATCTCGCGGGCGCGGGCCGAGCGCGCGAACCCGTCGCTCAGCGTGCGCAATTCCGCGAGCTGCTTCGTCTCCGTCGGCATCTGGCTTGCGATATCATAGAGCGCCTCGTCGCGGATGATCCGGCTCCTGGGCACGTCCTGGGACTGGGCGGCGCGCTCGCGCCAGGCGGCGAGCTCGATCATGACGGCGAGCGACTTGCGGCTGCGGACTTTGAGTTTCAGGCGCCGCCAAGCGTCCTCCGGCAACGTCTCGTAGGTCGCGGGGTCGAGCAGGGTCGCCATTTCCTCGTCGAGCCAGTGGGCGCGGCCGGAGGATTCGAGCGTCTGCTTGAGGCTCGTATAAACCTTGCGCAGGTGCGTCACGTCGCCCAGCGCGTAGAGGAGCTGTTTTTGGCTCAGCGGCCGCCGGCTCCAATCGGTGAAGCGGGACGATTTGTCGAGATCCTGCCCGGCGATGCGCTTGACGAGGTTGACATAGCTGATGCTGTCGCCGAAGCCGCACACCATGGCGGCGACTTGGGTGTCGAACACGGGCGCTGGCAGGGTGCCGGTCGCGACGTGGACAATCTCGAGATCCTGGCGCGCGGCGTGGAACACCTTGACCACGGCGCGATTGGTCATCAATTCCCAAAACGGCGCGAGATCAATGCCTTCGGCGAGCGGATCGACGACCGCCTCGACATCGGGGCTGGCGAGCTGGACGAGGCACAGCTTGGGCCAGAACGTCTGCTCGCGCATGAACTCGGTGTCGACGGCAACATAGGTGCTGTTCGCGAGTTGGCGGCATAGGACGGCGAGGCCGTCGGTCGTTGTAACGACATTCATCGCGGCGATTTCAGAGCCCGGACAGGGTGAGGGGATGTCCCGGCATAGCACGCTGGCGGCCGAGCGCAACCAGCAGATGCGCGCGGGCGCCATGCCGTAGCTATTGCAGACGATCCCGCATGAGACTATATTGGTCCCAACTGAAACAAAGAAGGTGCCTCATGCAAAGAGCCGATGGCGGAGCAGTGTCCGAGGCCCGCAGTATCGCCAAGTTCATGGGCCTCGCCGATTGGGCCAAGCTCGACGATCTCGGCCTCGTTGAGCGTATCGCCAAGGGCTTTCCCGTAAAGACCGCGACGGTCGTAATGGAGCGCCTCGATCCCGAAGGCAAATTCGTCCGCGCGACCGACATCATCCCGAAGTCGACGCTGCATCGGCGCAAGCACGCCCTCACCAAGGACGAAAGCGAGAAGGTCTGGGCGCTGTCTCGGGTCTTGTACGAAGTCCTCAGGATCTATCACGACGACGCTGGGCTCGCGGCCCGCTTCATGATGCAGGAGCATCCCCTGCTTGGAGGCCGGACGCCGATCGACCTTGCAAAGGAATCGATTGCCGGGGCCGATCTCGTCCTGAAACTTCTCGCCAAGGCCGACGCTGGTGTCGCGGCCTAGCGCGGCGGCCGGTGTGCGGGTGTTGGCCGATCCAATGCGCGTCTATCGCATCGGCGACCCGCGCGGCGCTTATCCGATTTACAGTGGCGAAGGCGCGGCGAGGATTGAGGGCCGTTGGCACGAGAGGGGCCAGGAGGTCATCTACACGTCGCGCCACTACAGCACCGCGCTGCTGGAAAAACTCGCGCACTTCAATGGCGTGTTGCCGTCCAACCAGCACTACATCGAGATCGAAATTCCGAAGGGCGTGTCCTACGAGATCGTCACGAAGGACTCGTTGCCGGGTTGGCTGGAGATGGCCAAGGCGCGTGCTGTGGGCTCCAATTGGTACCGGGAGAAGCGCTCCGCGATTCTGATCGTGCCGTCGTTCGTCGCGCGGATCGAGGAGAACGTCATCATCAATTGCGGCCATCCGGACGCGGCCCGCATCCGGCCCGGCCTCGAGCATCCCGTCGCCTGGGATATGCGCCTTTTTCAGAAGTAGCTCAGCGCGCCGAGAGCAGCAGACCATCGGGGCCGCCGCGGAGAGCCAGTCCCTGGGCGGACAGCGCGCGAGAGAGCGCGTCGGCGCCGCCAGGAAAGCTCAGGGCAATGCGCGCGCCGCGCGCCGATAATCCCTCGACGTCGAGGTTCTCAATGCCCGGCGTCGCCGTCAGCCGCTGCATGATCTGCTGCCATTCGCCCATGCCCTGGAACGACACCGAGAGCCGCAGCGTGCCGCCGCCGCTTCCGCCGCCCGCACCGGGTGCCGGGTAGCTCGACGGGCCGGAGCCATAGGAGGAGGGGCCTGAGCCATATGTGTTGCTCGGCTGCGGGATGCCGCCGGGCTGCGGTGCGCTCGCGCTTTCGGGTCGCCCGATGTCGCCGCGACCATACGAATCAGGCGAGCTTGCCGTCATGAGATGGCCATTGGCTGATTTCCATCGGCCTTCGAGTACGCCGAGGCCGACCACAGCGGCGAGCTCCGACGTGTAGGCGAGATCGCCGTCGAGCCGATAGTTGCGGGCGAGCGTGAACGTGCCGACCGAATCCTGGCCCGTGAGCGTCACCGTCGCCTTTTTGCCGTCGGCGCTGGGCTCGAGCACAGCGAGAATGACGAGCGAGGTCTGGTATTCGCCGGCGATGACGCGATGCGCCTTGCTGTCTCCGGCAATCGCCGACTTGAGCGTGTCAGGGTGGATCTGGCGCTTGGCGTCGGCGAGCGTCGCTGGCGTCAGCGTGTTGACCAGATCGAGTGCGCGCCAGGCGTACGTCCAGGCATCGGTCGCCTCGGCAACGACGCTCGCCGGCTGGTTGCCAGCGCGGTACATCGGCACGATGACGATCCGCGGCGCCTGCTTGTCGAGGTAGGGGATGCCTTGGGCGTCGAGCAGCTTCTGGATGGCTTCGGGCTGGAAGGAAAAGTCGTAGCTGGCGATGTACTGGGTCGACGAATTGCGCTCGGACCTCACCGAAAAGCCGTCGATAAGCCCCGCCGCCGGGGTCCGTTTGATGTCCTTGAGCCGAGCATAGGCAGTGACCGGTACGATACGCTTCAGCAGCGATCGGAAGGCCGCCTGCTGGCCATCCAGGATGGCCTGTTCCTTGGCTTTGACCGCGTCGCTGGCGTGGGCCTCCACCGGATAGTTGCCGATGACGAAAATCCGCCCTTCGACCGCCTTCGCGGGGCCGGGCGCAACGGCGGCCGAGAGCATCAAACCGGCGCCGAACACCAGTCCCCGTACCGTCGCGCACATGTTGCCCAAATGCCGTCTCCCGTACTTCAGCGTGCGAACCCTCGCCGAATGTTGATCATCTATCGAGGAATAGTGGCCTGGGCACGTTGCACAAGGCCCTAGGGATTGCTATCCCCGGCTCGACTTTGGATCGCTGCAAGCTCAATCGGACCGGCACGAGGCTGCTCTCCCCACTGGGTCATGACTATTCGGGCGAAAGTAGGGTTTTGTGCCGCCACGGGTGCGATCCTCTCAATAGTGCCGATCCCCGGTGGCTGAAGCGCCGCAGCCACTCCGGCCAGTAGCCAACCCTCGCGAGGGAAAAATGACGTCGATTGGCCACAACGGGGCCCACGCCGACCCCGATGCACCCGTCACCTACCGTGATTCCGGCGTCGACATCGATGCGGGCAATGCCCTCGTCGCGGCGATAAAACCGCTGGTGAAGGCGACGCGCCGACCGGGGACGAACGCCGACCTCGGCGGCTTCGGCGGCCTCTTCGACCTCAAGGCGGCCGGCTACAACGACCCGATTCTCGTCGCCGCCAACGACGGCGTCGGCACAAAGCTCAAGATTGCCATCGAGACTGGCCGCCACGCGACGATCGGCGTCGATCTCGTCGCGATGTGCGTCAACGACCTGATCGTGCAAGGCGCCGAACCCCTGTTCTTCCTCGACTACTATTCGACCGGCAAGCTCGATGTCGCCGTCGCGCGCGAAGTCATCGCGGGCATCGCCGCGGGGTGCCACGAAGCCGGCTGTGCACTGATCGGCGGCGAGACGGCCGAAATGCCGGGCATGTACGGCAGCGGCGACTACGATCTCGCAGGATTCGCTGTCGGTGCAGTCGAGCGCGGCCATGTGCTGCCACGCGCCGACATCGAGGTCGGTGATGTGCTGATCGGCCTGCCGTCGTCGGGCGTCCATTCCAACGGCTATTCGCTGGTGCGAAAACTGGTCGCCGCGGCGAGCATTGAATGGGACGCGCCGGCGCCGTTCGCCCCCGACACCGAGCTTGCGACAGCCCTGCTGACGCCAACCCGTATCTACGTCAAGCCGATGCTCGATGCGATCCGCGCCACCGGCGGCAGCGGGCCTACCGGGGCGGTCAAGGCGCTGGCCCACATCACCGGCGGAGGGCTATCCGAGAATATTCCGCGCGTCCTTCCCGATGGTGTCGGTGCTGCGATCGATCTTGGCGCATGGGCACCGCCCGCCGTGTTCGGTTGGCTCAAGGCCGCCGGCAACCTCGACGACGCCGAACTGCTGCGTACCTTCAATTGTGGCATTGGCCTCGTGATCGTCGCTGCGCGCGACCGCGCCGGACTGCTGCTGCAGCACCTTCGAGGGGCCGGCGAGGCGCCGATGATTATCGGGCGCATCGCGCCGGCACGCGGCGTCGTCAGCGAGGCCAAGGGCAAGGGTACTGCCGAAGCTGTCGATTACATCGGCCAACTCAGGTTTGCTGAATGACGATGGACGCGACCGGCACCGGCAAAGGCCGCCGCCGAGTCGGTGTGCTGATCTCGGGCCGTGGTTCGAACATGATGGCGCTCGTCGAGGCGGCGCGCCGGCCGGACTTTCCCGCCGAGATCGTGTTGGTGCTATCGAATCGCCCAGATGCTGCCGGCCTTGCATGGGCGCGCGCACAGGGAATCGCAGCACAAGCCATCGATCATAAAGCGTATGCAACCCGTGAGGCCTTCGATTCGGCCCTCGATGCGGCGCTGGCCGAGGCGCGAATCGATCTCGTCGCCTGCGCCGGCTTCATGCGTCTGATGACGGCGTCGTTCGTCACGCGGTGGGCGGGGCGGATGATCAACATCCACCCGTCGTTGCTGCCGCTCTATCCCGGGCTTCACACCCACGCCCGCGCGCTCGCCGACGGTGTTCGGATTGCCGGCTGCACCGTCCATTTCGTGGTGCCAGAAATGGATGCCGGCCCGATCATCGCCCAGGGTGCCGTCCCGGTGGTCGACGGCGACACGCCTGACACCCTCGCGGGCCGTATCCTTGGGGTCGAGCACCAGATTTACCCGCACGCCTTGGCGCTGGTCGCCTCCGGCGCCGCCCGCCTGGAAGGCGGCCGGGTGATAATCACAGGTCCGATTAACCAAGCCGGTCGGCTGATCTCGCCTGAACCGGGCTCATCGCGTTAGGAAAAGCTCGGTATTCTGAACACATGGCGCGCCAAAGTGATGCGCCCTGGGTTCGCCGCATGGACAGCCCGGCCGGGCTGGTGTTAGGAGACCCGAGAGGCATGCGCCATGCGCATGACCAAGGCACGTCAGATGCCAATCCAGTCGGGGCACGGGGAAACGCCAGTCGGGCGACGACCAACCTCGAAGGCCTGCACATTCGGTGCGGGTGTGGGGATACAGACGCAATGGCCGAAGCCCAGATCGTGACGCCGGACGCACCATCTCCGGAGACAGGCACCGCCGCGACGGCGCAACACGCCCAAGGTCTCGGAGAGCAGGAGAGCATCTGGTTCAAGCTCGCTGCGCTCCATAAGGGTGCCGCCGCCAATCCGATGATGGCGCTCCTTCAGCTCACACAGCGATATGGCGGCGTGATCCAAGTTCGCATGGCCGACGAACGCGTCGTCTTTCTCTCCGAGCCCGAGCACTTCAAACGCGTTCTCGTCACCAAGGCCGACGACTACATCAAATATTTCGACGGGCTGAAGCCGATCTTCGGCAAGTCGATGATCACGCACGATGGCGCGCTGTGGCAGAAAATTCGGATGCCGCAGCAGCCGGCGTTCCACCCCGACATGTTTGCCGAGTACATCCCGTACTTCCTCGCCGCGATCCGCACGAAGATGGACAACTGGGCCGAACTCGCGCGCACCGGCGAGAGCGTCGAGATGGTCGAGCAGACCTGGACGCTCGCCGCCGACATGATCTGCAAGGCGCTGTTCGACCGTGACATGCCATTCAATCCGCACTTCGTCTTCAAGTGCGTGAAGACCTACACGGACGTGCTCAATCACAAGTCGATCCGGATGAAGAAGGTTGCCGGCGCCGATTTCGAAGTGACCGAGGAGAGCGCCGCCAAGGCCATGGCGACCTGGGCCGGCGTGCCGCCGTCCATTTTCGCGGCCAACCCGCGCGAAGAGCGCGAGCGCACGCTGCTGAAGATGATTGCCGACGTGACCGCCGATCCCTCCGTGCCGGAATTCGACGAGCAGCAGGCCGTCGACGAACTCAAGCAGTACCTGTGGGCCGGCACCGAGACGACCGCGCTTACGCTCGCGTGGGCTCTCTATGAAGCGTCGCGTTCACCTGAGATCGTCGAGCGCATTCGCCGCGAGGGCGAGCAGGTCTACGGCTCCCGCGAACCGGTCGCGGCCGACTATTCCGCGCTCGTCTACACGCGCGCGGTGATCCAGGAGACGATGCGGTTCTATCCGCCGATCTGGGGTCTCATCCGCGTCGCCGCCAAGGACGACGAGATCGGTGGCAAGCAGATCAAGGCCGGCGACCGCGTCGTGCTGTTCGCCTATGGCGCGCACCACGATCCGCGATTCTGGGAGGAGCCCGAACAGTTCCGCCCGGAGCGGTTCATGGGCGATGCCGCCAAGAAGCGTAAGCCTTACACCTACATTCCGTTCGGTGGCGGCAAGCGCTCGTGCATCGGCGGCGCCATGAGCCAGGTCGAGAACACGCTCGCGCTGTCGATGCTGCTGCGCCGCTTCCGGCCCGAGTACGTCGGCAACGACTACGCGCCCGCCAGCGAGCACCCCGGCATCAACGCGACGGTCACCCTCACCCCGCGCGGCGGACTGAATTTCCGTATCCATGAGTTGAGTTAGAGCTAGTTTTCCGCGGTCGCGTACGGCTTCGCCTACACGCGCCGCGGTGCTGCCTCATGGTCGCGCTCTCACCTCGCGGCCTTCGGCCGCTACAGAAGCGATGCCCTCGAAATCATAAAAAAAGGGGGGCCGGGGGCTCCCCGGTTGGGGTGCGGGGCAAACGCCCCGCCCGCGTAGCGGCCGTGTCTAACCCGCCGCCTTTACACCAGTCCCGATCGGGCACGTGACGCCCGTGCCGCCGAGGCCGCAATAGCCGTGCGGGACTTTGGCGAGGTACTGCTGGTGATCGTCCTCGGCGAAGTAAAATTCTGGCGCGTCGACGATTTCAGTGGTGATGGGGCCGAAGCGTCGGGGGGCAAGCGCCTTGCCGAATATTGCCTTCGTCGCTTCGGCCGCGGCACACTGCTCGGAGCTGTAGACATAGATGCCTGAACGGTATTGCGTGCCGACATCGTTGCCCTGCCGGTTGCCCTGGGTCGGGTTGTGGTTCTCCCAAAACGTTTTCAGAAGGTGCTCGTAGCTGAGCTTCGCCGGGTCGTAAGCGACAAGGACAACCTCGTTGTGGCCAGTCTGGCCTGAGCAAACTTCCTCGTAGGTGGGGTTCGGTGTGAAGCCGGCGGCATAGCCGACCGCGGTGATCCAGATGCCGTCCTCGAGTTCCCAGAACTTGCGCTCGGCGCCCCAGAAACATCCCATGCCGAACATGGCGCGTTCGATACCGCCGGGATAAGGCCCCTTCAACTCGCGGCCGTTGAGGAAGTGGGTTCGTGCCGTCGCAATCGGATCGGCGCGACCGCGCAGCGCCTTCTCCGGCGCAACCATCTCGGACTTCTTGCGGAAGAAGAACATGGGCGCACCTTGCCTTCGGTGGATTGCCGAGATGCCGCGTGTCGCCGCGAGATGCGCCAGATGCCGGTCTCTTTCGGCGTCATCGGGTGCACCGTCCAGAGATTTCGGACGCGCAGTAGCCAGACGCTAGCATCGCCTCCGGCCGGCGGACAAGCGCGCACGCAGCAGTTTGTTTTCGTTTGCGGAAATCGACGGGATACGAGCCATCGGGAGGTGATGGCGCGAGCGACGGGACTTGAACCCGCGGCCTCCGGCGTGACAGGCCGGCGCTCTAACCAACTGAGCTACGCCCGCAAAGAAAAAAGCGCGCCTATCGGGGCGCGACTGACGGCTGGGAGATACGCGAGGCCCGGGGCCAAGTCAAGGGGCGCTCGCGCGGGCCGCGCCATGGCCGATGGCCGATCTACTTCCCTTCCGCGCACTCTCGGAAGATCTGGAGTTGGTCCTCGCTGAAAAAATCGACGCGCCAGTTCTTGTTGCGGTGTGAGAGGTGCAGGCAGAAATCAGCGGCGATGGTCCGGCTGTAGCCGCGTGTCACCTCGCTCACTTCCGCCGGATCCAGATAAGCGCGGTTCTTGCTGACGAATTCCATGGCCGCCTTGGGACTTTCGAACATCAGCCCCGTGAGAAGGGATTGTCGTTCCGCGGGCGTCATCGCGCGGATGGGCAAGGAGGAGAGGGCAAACTCGAACCATTGCCTGGATTGATCGCTCTCCCGCACCGCCATGGCGATGAGCGCCTTCATTTCGGCGGGCACCAGGACGGTCTGCAGTTTCTCCTTCGTCAGGCGCGCGACCGAGAAATCCTCATAAACCCCGTCTGACAGCACTTTCGTCATGAGGGCGCGACGCAAGTCGTCGGAAAAATTGACGTGCGCGAGGGCGGCGAGAGCGTACGACGCCTTGGCTTTGACGATCCGGTCGACAGCGGCGCGTTGCGTCTCGGCGGGGAGGCGCACGCCGAAGGCCTCAAGGGCGCGCACCGCGACTCCCGGGTCGCCGACAAACGCCGCCTGCATGCGAGGAGCTAGCGCACCGATCTCGGCGTCGGAGACGTGCAACGGTGCCGCTTGCGCGACGATTTTTCCAATGTCGGCTTCGGCGAATGCCCTGGCACGAAGGGCGCTCCGATGTGCCGCCTTGAGGCGGTTGGACTTGGGTAGGATCGCGACCGCTTCGTCGCCGCCATCGGGTGCGATCAGGATGCGCCGGATCAGTTCGTCGAACTGCTCGTCCTTGATGAAGTAGGGATGTTGAGCGACGTGCGAAAGCGGCGCGACGGTATCAGCGAGTTTCAGGAGCAGCGCGAACACGCGATCGGGATCGGCGATCGAGGAATCCGGCGTCGTCAACAAGCGGACGAGGGTGGGGAGATGTTTTTCGTCGATCGCCTCGCGCTCGGAATAGTATTTGCTCCACGTCCCGCCGAGGCCCGTCGCTTCGTTCTGGGGCAGCAGCTTCATCTTGAGCGGACACGCGTTACGGTCGCCCACGGTCGCCGCGCAGATCCGCTCGATGACACGACCTTGCACCGAGGCGTCGTCCACGAGCGCGATCTTTGCGGCGCGCGGCCGCTGCGCCTCTTCCGTGAGAACGACACTAGCCGCACGCGTCAGCGGCTCGGCGAGATCCTCGTTGTGCTGCCGGGTGGCGATATAAGAATCGTCGTAGCGATAATCGATCTCGATCGAACTCGCGACGATCTTGCCCGAAACATTGTGCACGGTTCGTGTGCCGGGATGATCGATCATGAACCAGACTTTGTATTCCGGATACCGCGCCACCTCTCGCACAATATGGACTTGACCATCGCGACTGATGACGGCTGATGCGAATGGCACGTTCACCGCGGTCGCCCACAGCGGGGCGAGGAACCAGGCGAGCACCAGCGTGACCCACGCCGTTCCAGCGATCGTTCGGTCGGAGAAGGGCGAAAACATGCGTCGGATCAAAATCGCGACCGAGACGAGCGTCAGCGTGATCGGCCAGAAACCGCCGGCTGTCGCGAGCCACACCGTATCGGTCCAGCGCAGAACCTGAGCGCACCCGAGACCCAACACGCACGGGAGCACCCAAAACACCAGAGCGACTTTCGCTCCAGGCCATCGCTTCAGTGTGTCCATCATTCTCGCCGCTCCGCAGAGTCAGGAGAGACGCGAGTGTACGATGGCTGTTCAGGTGGTGGTCAAGTCAGGAAATGGTGAATGTCGGACCCTGGCCGCCGGGATCCGCGCGCGGGGCAGTGGCCCGCTGCCGGGCCGGAGCGGTCTTATTCCTCGAGCACCAGCATCCCGCGGCTCATTTCGGTGCGGCTGAGCTGGCCGAGAAAGCTCATTCCGAGCAGCGTTTTCGTGAGCTTGCCGCGTTCAGCGACGGCAGCGCGCACATTGCGGACCATAATGTCGTCGATCGCGACGCTGTCGAGCGTGATCATGGCGACGCGTGCGACGCCGTTGGCGGTACTCACGCGGTGCGTAAATTCAGGGTCGCGAACATGTATGCCGGCACTAGCCGCGTCCTCGAAGGTCAGAGCGACGATCGAGGCGCCCGTGTCGACCATGGCCTCGACGGTGCGGCCGTTGACGCGGATGTTGCTGTGGAAGTGGCCGTGCGCTCCGGCCCTAAGCTGCACGGTTCTGCCGCCGGAGGTGCGCGGCGCTGCGGCTTCCTCGGAATCGGCTGCTGGCTTGTCGCCAGCCTCGTCGTCGGTGTCACTTTGGGGTTGGTCCGGACGATCCTCGCGAGGTGCGAAGTCGCTCGCCTCGAGATTGATCCCGAGCACATCGCGGACGAGATCGAGGTTCATGACGGTAATCGCGCCAAACCCGGCCAGGCCGACCCAAACCGTCGCCAGCTTCAACGCATTCGTCGCGGATGCCGAAAGGGCCATGCGATCCGACTTCTCGCCTGACTATACAACCGGCGGGGTCGGTCGCCATGCCACGGCCGTCAGGTCCGCAACGTCAGAAACTCCCCGGAGAACTCATATGACCGCAGACGGCTTAAGAAAGTCATACCGAGTAGATTCTCGCGCAGCGCACCGGGCTTGGCGACAAGGGCATCGACGCCCTGAATCTGGATCGAGCCGACCGCGATGCTGGTCAGGCGGACGTGGGCGGCATAGGTGACGCCGTTGGCGGTCTGCACCGGCACCGAGTAGTTGAGGCGGCGCGTGTCGACGCCCAGACGCATCGCATCCGCCTCGCGCAGCACGACAGTCGAAGCGCCGGTATCGACGAGCAGCGACATGGCCTGACCGTTGATCTTCGCGTTGGCGATGAAATGGCCATCGCGGCGCTTGCGGATGCGGACCGCCTGGCTGCCCGGTGTGGTCGTCTCGACCGACACGGCGTCGCCGGGTGGCATCAGTTCACCGCGCACGCGAAACGCGATCTGAGTGATTTCCTCGCGGAAGCTGTAGCCGGCGACCAGGCCCAGCGCGATCGCGGCCCAGGCCAAGAAATCCCGCGCGGCGTGCAACGTGCGGCCACGGTAGGAGCCCGCCAGCGACAGCGTGATCACGATGACGAAAGCGCCGATAAAGCCGGCAGCCGCGAGGTCCGGCCAATCGAGGCCGAACAGGGTCGCGTCGCCCGCGATCAGCAGGCCCATTGCCCCGACCAGCACCACGAGCAGCAGCAGCCAGCCCATCGCGTTTCCCTATTCTCCAGGTGCAACCGCCGCCGCGCGCTTGCGCTCCGGCAATCGATCCATAATTTTGCGGCGTTCCGCGGGCGTGAGGCTGCTCCAGGAGGCGATTTCGGCGAGCGTCCGCCCACAGCCCGAGCACAGCCCGGAGCTGGTGTCGACGACGCAGATCTGGATGCACGGACTTTCCATCTGGCTCCCGGCCACCTGCCTCGCCCAAACTCTCGCCGACGAACCGGGCGCTGCCGAGTTAAATAGGATGCGGAAGGACAGGTCGCAATGTCTCGATCCGCTGGGCGTTCAGCGTTGGCTCGGGCTAGCTGGCAGCGCGCGCTGCATAACGTGCCCGGACGCCGCGCACGGCGGTCGGCAGCGGACGGTGGCGCTCCTGGCCCAGGGGTTGGAGCGGTGGCATCGCCTCCATCACCCGTGGGCGGGGGATCGTGACGAGGACTTCAGTGCCCCGGCGCAGCTCGGAGCGGAGTTCGAATGTGCCGTCGTGCAGTTCGACCAGGCTTTTCACGATGGGCAGGCCGAGGCCCGTGCCGCCTTCGGCGTTCTCATGGGCAAGGGAGCCCTGGCCGAATGCCTGCATGATCCGGGGGATTTCCTCCCGCGGAATGCCCGGTCCGGTGTCGCGGATCGACAGCGTCTGGCCGCCTGAGGTGTCGCGGTAGACGCGGACCATGATGCGGCCGCCGCGCGGCGTGAATTTGAGCGCATTCGATAGCAGGTTGAGGCAGATCTGGCGCATCGCGCGTTCGTCCGCCCAGATCGTCGGTAGTGAGGCGTCGAGGTCGAGGTCGATCTCGAGGCCCTTGCTCTCGGCGCGCAGCTTGAGCAGCCGGTGGCAGTCGTCGACCACGTCGACGAGGCGGAACGATTCCTCGTGCAGGTCGTAGCGGCCGGCTTCGATGCGGGAGATGTCGAGGATCTCGTTGATCAGGTGGAGTAGATGGCTGCCGCTATAGTGCACGTTGGCGGCGTACTCCTTGTAGGTCGGGTTCTTGATCGGCCCGAGCAGCTCGGTCTTCATCACTTCGGAGAAACCAAGGATCGCGTTGAGCGGCGTACGCAGCTCGTGACTCATGGTCGCAAGAAAGCGCGACTTGGCGACGTTGGCACCTTCGGCGCGCCGCCGTGCCTCGTCGGAGGTGGCCTTTTCCTGCTCCAGCTCGGCGATCAGCGCGTCCTTTTCCGCCCGGTATTCGAGCATCGCCATCGCCGTCGAGTTGAGGCCCTTGGCGAGGAAGATGAAGTAGACGTGCACGCCCAGCGCCATCGACGCCATCGCCCAATAGAACGGGTGCCCGAGCAGAAGCAGGCGGAACACCACCGCCACCGTCATGGGGATGGTGCCGACGTAGAGGATCGGCAGCACGGTCGATGCGAACGTCATCCGGATCGCGAGCACCACAATCAGCGACGCGAAGATGAAGACATGCGACGAGGGATCCGTCGCGCCGAGCCCGACCAGCGCGAAGCCCGCCCACACGACGCCGTTGATCGTCTCGGCGAGCAGCAGACGGCGGCGCCAGACTTTCAGATTGATTTCGCTGCGCGGTGTCGCGACGTAGCGTCGGCACAACTCGAGCAGGATGACCTTGGCGCCGATGACCAGCGCCAGCCACAGGATGGCCTCTGTCTTGGTCGCCCAGAACATCGAGGCCAGCGAGAAGATCACCGCGAGAAGCTGGATGGTCGCGACGGCACTGAGTTCGTTGCGCACGAACATCAGCATCATCTCGTGTTCGAACTCGGGCTTCACGTGGCCGCCCTGCGTGAGGCGCTCGCGCGCCTCGCGTACCTTGAAGCCGGGATGCTCGCGCACGATCCGCGGCCGGCGCGAGCTTACGCTCGGCTCGGAGAGTCCCCGCTCGGATGCTGTGGCGACAGATGTCACGTCTCGACCCCGGATCTCGGTCGCAGTCGATCGCGTCGCATATCTGTCCGACCGGGGACGCATTCCCCTCCGGCGGACCGATCCCTCAACACGAATGCCTGACCCAGGCCGGAGGATGTCGCGCAATTCTTAAGTTCGCGTTTACTCTGACGCGAAGGTTATAAGCTTATTGCAGGAAACGCGAAAATTAGCGTCCGAATGATACCACTCGTTTACCCGACCAGTCACGAACCGGGCGCGTGGCCATCGGGGGCGGAACGGGTGGGGAACTTGCCCGGCCTTCGGTTGCGCCTCGCCCTGCGCTCGAATACGAATACCTGAGGCGCGGCTGCGCCCAGCTGGAGAATTCCAACAATGAAAATCCTCGAGACCCGGTTGGCCCCCAATCCGCGCCGTGTGCGCATTTTTTTGGCGGAAAAGGGCATCGAGGTGCCATTCGAGCAGGTCGATCTGATGAAGGGCGACCTCAAGACCGACGCCTTCACCAAGCTGAACAAGCTCCAGCGGGTCCCGGTATTGGTCCTCGACGATGGAACCTCGATCTGCGAATCGATGGCCATCTGCCGTTATTTCGAGGAGCTACAACCCAGCCCGGCCCTGTTCGGCACCGGACCGCTCGGGCGCGCCCAGGTCGAGATGTGGCAGCGGCGCATGGAACTCGGGCTGCTCAACTCGATCGCCAGCGCCTTCCGCCACCTGCACCCGGCGATGGCCTCGCTCGAGGTGCCGCAGGTTGCCGCTTGGGGCGAGGCCAACAAGCCGCGTGCGCTCGAGATGCTGCAGTTGCTCGACGAGCAACTCGGCGCCAATCGTTACGTCGCGGGTGACACCTATTCGGTTGCCGATATCACGGCCATGGTGGCCATCGACTTCATGAAGCCGGCGCGGGTCACGCGCCCGGAAGGCCTCGCCCATCTCGAGCGGTGGTATGGCGAGGTTTCCAGCCGGCCGAGTGCCAAGGCCTGATGAGCTAAACGTCGGCCTCCCATCGACGGCTCGATCGACAGCAACGAGGTCCCCCTCGAAATGCCCATGAAGCTGACCATCGTTGGGTGTGGCGACGCCTTCGGTTCCGGCGGGCGCCTCCAGACCGGCTACCATATCGATCTCGGCGACCACCGCTTCCTGATCGACTGTGGTGCCACCAGCATCATCGGCCTGAACCGCTGCGGCATCGACCCCAACGGCATCTCGACGATTTTCATCTCGCACCTTCATGGCGACCATTTTGCCGGTCTCGTGTGGTGGCTGCTTCATGCTCAGCACGTCGCCAAGCGTCCAAATCCCCTGGTCGTCGTCGGCCCGCCCGGTATCGAGGCGCGCGCCATGACCGCCGCCGAGACGCTGTTCCCGGGTTCGACCAAGGTCCCGCGCCGCTACGAGCTGAAGTTCATCGAGTGCCATGCTGGCACGCCCCTGACCGTCGGACCGGTGACGGTGACGGCATGGGAGGTTTCGCATCCGTCGGGCGCGCCGTCGCATGCGCTGCGTTTCGAAGCCGGTGGGAAGATCCTCGCATTTTCCGGCGATACCGAATGGGTCGAGGCGCTGGTTCCGGTCAGCTCTGGCGCTGATCTCTTTATCGCCGAGTGCTACGCCTTCGACGGCCCGGTCAAATTCCACACGAGCTGGGAAATTCTCGAGCGGAACCTGCCGCGCATCACGGCGAAGCACGTGATGCTGACTCACATGAACAACGCGATGCTGGCACGCCGGCATGAGATTTCGCGCCCGAACATCCTGCTCGCGGAGGATGGGCTGGTCGTCGACGTATGAGGCCGGCGATCCGTCGCGCCCGTCACACGTCCGGCGATCTCGACGCGCTTGTTGCCGACATCCGCGCCTGCCGTCATTGCCGCGATCAACCGGTTGGGCGGCCGCTGCCGCACGAGCCGCGCCCCGTTCTTCGCGTCAGCGCCACCGCGCGCATCGGTGTGTTCAGCCAAGCGCCGGGCACCCGCGTCCACGCGTCGGGCACGCCATTCACCGACCCCTCAGGTGTCCGGCTGCGCGCCTGGATGGGCGTTGCCGACGACGAGTTCTACGATGCGAGCCGCATCGCCATCGTGCCGATGGGTTTTTGTTTTCCAGGTCTGGACGTCAAAGGCGGCGACCTGCCGCCCCGTCGCGAGTGTGCGCCGCTATGGCGAGCCCGGCTGATGGAGGCGCTGCCGCAGTTGGAATTGGTGCTTCTCGTCGGGCAGTACGCCCAGCGCTGGCACCTCGGCGCCGACGCGCGTTCCGGTCTCACCGACACTGTGGAGCGCTGGCGGGAGATCGCTGACCGTCCGGGGCTTCCGACCTTCGTGCCGATGCCGCACCCCTCCTGGCGCAACAACGGCTGGATCAAGCGTCATCCCTGGTTCGATGCGGAGTTGCTGCCGTGGCTGCGGGAGGCGGTTCGGGAAAGACTTTAGCCGCGGTCGGCGGCAGCTTCGTGAGCGGCCGAAGGCCGCGAGGTGAATTGCAACCCTGAGGCAGCCCGCGGCGCCAGTAGCCGAAGGCGTTGGCGACCGCGGAAGCTAAGCCACCAACGGCACCATGAGAGCCGCCTCGCCGCAATCCAGTGCCGGTGCGCGAGTCCCGATCCAGCGGGCGCGGTCTGACTGTGCTTCGAGGTCGTCACGCAAGAAGTCGAGGTCGAAGCCCGACTGACCGAGGGCGGCAAGGACGCAATCGACGTTCTGGGTACGGGCGCTGGCGGCGGCCCAGGCGATAGCGGAGCGCAGGCCACTCGCGCAATGGGCGAGGATCGGGCCATCGAGCGCGGCGACGGCATCGCCCATGGCTTCGACGACCTCATCGGTGAACAGGTCGAGCTTGGGGGCCGGTACATGGCGGAATTTCATTCCCGTGCGCCAGGCGAGAATGGACTCTTGCCGGGCCGTCAGTTGGCCAGGCGCTTCGCCATCCGGCCGGTTGGAAAGGACGGCGCGGAAGCCCAGCGCAGCCGCGCTCGCGAAATCCTCCGGCGCCATAGCGTCGGTGACGGCGAACTGCGGCGTGATGAAAACGGGCGACTTCATGATGGGCTCCCCCAGCGCTGTGGCGATGGACGAAATGCCCGTTGCGCCGTTCCCTCAATGTCGCCGCATCGGCAGCGCTGAACAAGGGGATATGTTGCGTGAAATAGAAAAAAATACTATGACTACGCCGTTGCGGTCAGAATTGGTGCGAATGAAACGCGTAGTCTGGCCAATAGAGCAAATTTTTTCTCCTGGAGCGCTCAGCGTGGAACTCGACGCGATGGACCTCAAAATTCTCGCCCTGCTCCAGGCTGATGCAACCATGCCCATTGCCGAAATCGGCAAGGCTGTAGGGCTCTCGACGACACCGTGCTGGCGGCGCATTCAGAAGCTGGATGAGGCTGGTGTGATCCGCGCCCGTGTCGCGATCCTCGATCCTGCCAAGGTCAACGTCGGCGTGACCGTGTTCGTGTCGATCAAGACCGACCAGCATAGCGTCGAGTGGCTGGAGCGCTTCCACGGCGCGGTGGCGGACCTGCCGGAAATCGCTGAGTTCTACCGGATGTCCGGCGAAATCGACTATCTGATGCGGGTCGTGGTGCCGGACATCGCCGCCTACGACGCCTTCTACAAAAAGCTGATATCGCGCATCGACGTGTCGAAGATCTCGTCGGCCTTCGCGATGGAGCAGATAAAATACACAACCGCGCTACCGCTGTCGTTCGCACTCGCCGGCAAGGAGAGAGGACGCGGTTGAGGTTGCACGGCGCGTCAGTTGTTTTCTGACGGTTTTGCGTCGACGTCCGCCGCCGCGGCAGCGCGCGAGAAACGGATCGTCACGCGCACCCCTTTGCCCGGCTCAGACTGGATGCTGACATCGGCCTTGGCGTTCTGGCGCAGGGAATTGATGATCAAGCCGCTGAGTTTGCCGGGTTTTGGCCATTCCATGCCTGGGGGCAGTCCGACACCGTCGTCGGCGACGATGACGCGACAGCCATGGTCATCGACGAGGCTATGCACCGTGATCGTGCCGCCGTCCCTGTCCTTGAAGCCATGCTTGAAAGAATTTGTGAGGAGCTCGTTCACCACCAGTCCGGTCGGCATCGCGACGTTGATGGAAACCGGCCACGTGTCGACCTTGAGATCGAGGCGAATGCCTTCGACGCCGTGGGCGCGCATCACTGCCGATGCCACTTGGCTGAGATAGATACCAAGGTCGATTTCTTCAGCGACCCCGTGCTCCGAGAGCGATTGGTAGAGCAAGGCGAGCGCTTCGACCCGGCCCGCCAAGCGATTGAAGCGCTCGTGCTCTTGCGGCAGCCCCTTCGCTTCCATCCGGATCAGTGCGGTGACCATCTGGAGATTATTCTTCACGCGGTGCTGCAGTTCGCGCAGCAACGTATCCTTCTCGTGTAGCTGGTGAGAGATTGCGTCGCGATCGGCGCCCTGCTTGGCGGCGATGGCTGCCAGGGCGACAAGCCGGAAAGCGGGCTTGCCGTTCTCATCCTCGATGACGTTCGCCCAGACATTCACCGTTGGTCCGGCGGCGTGCAGTGAAAAGGCGCCGATATGATCGCTTCCAGCGACGACGGCTGCGGCGAGATCGGCTGAGCTACCACCATCCGCGCCCCCGCCACTGAGCAAGTCCCAAGTGTTTCCTACAACTTCTCCGGCCGCGAACGTCGACAGACGCTCAAATTCTTCATTTACATAGATAATGCGCTCCTGCGCCCTCAAATCCGAGATCGCGATTGCGACGGGGACGTGGTCGAGGAACTGCTTGAAGCGGCCGCTGTCCAGCGCTTCGGCAAGATCGCTCGCGTCGAGTATCTGCTCGATCTCAGGAGGATTTTCAGGCTCAGCCACGATTTTCCGATGCTCAGAGGGGCGTGAAAGGCGGACCATATAGCAATGTGGGTATCGTGCGACCAGCAACCATCAAGTCGCAGCGTCGTTTGACAGTTTTTGGTATGCGATACCATCAGCCGATGGGCCGGTATGCCAACCGGGCAAAACTAAGCGTTGATCCGGGGCGACCTCGCCGGATATATGTCGGCGCCACCGCGTTCGACGGGGTGCGGCGGGCCGACGAGGCCAGGACGTACCCCAAAGGCGCGGGTGACCGCCGGCAAACCTCAGCCGCGTCGACCGACCAGCCGCTCCCGCGGATGGCGGTTTTCGTGCATTCCGGCGACGGCAGTTTTCTGCGGCTTGGTTAGGCGGGCGTGGCGGAATTGGTAGACGCGCTGGATTTAGGTTCCAGTGACGCAAGTCGTGGGGGTTCGAGTCCCTCCGTCCGCACCAAAGGCCATGCCAGGGTATGATGAATTCGGACCGCTGCCTCAACGGGCGCGGAGAGACCAGAGTGAGCGGCGGTCGTGCCGCCTTTACGAGTGGACAGCGACGGACATGCAAGTCACGGAAACGAGCACCGATGGATTGAAGCGCACGCTCAAGGTCGTCGTCGGCGCGGGCGAACTCAGCGAACGCTTCACGACCCGTCTCGACGAGGTCAAGGACACGATCCAGATCAAGGGCTTCCGTCGCGGCAAGGTTCCGCTCGGCCACATCAAGAAGGTCTATGGCCGTTCGCTGATGGCTGAGGTGCTGCAGGATCTCGTCGAGAAGTCCTCCAAGCAGGCGCTTTCGGATCGCCAGGAGCGTCCGGCGATGCAGCCGGAGATCGCCTTTAGCGAGGACAAGGACGAGATCGAGCAGGTGATGGATGGCAAAGCCGACCTCGCCTACACGATGTCGTTCGAGGTCCTGCCGAAGATCGAATTGATCGACATGTCGACGCTGTCGCTCGACCGTGAGGTCGTTGAGGTCGACGACGAAACGATCGACAAGGCGGTCGCCGAGCTGGTCGAGCGCAACGTGACGTTCGAAGTCGAAGACGGGCGCGTCGCCGCCGAAGGCGATCAGCTCAAGATCGATTTCGTCGGCTCCATCGACGGCACGCCGTTCGAAGGCGGCACCGGCGAGGACATGGAAATCGTGATCGGCCGCGGTGGTTTCATCCCCGGCTTCGAGGATGGTCTCAAGGGCGCCAAGGCCGGTGATGAACCGACCATCAAGGCGACGTTCCCGGCCGAGTATCAAGTCGCCGAACTCGCCGGCAAGGAAGCCTCGTTTGCGACCAAGGTGAAGTCGGTCGCAAAGCCGGTGAAGCCCGAAATCAACGAAGATCTCGCCAAGGGTTTCGGCCTCGAGTCCCTCGAGGCGCTGCGCAAGGTGATGCGCGAGCGTATCGAAGGCGAGTACGCCGACTTCGCGCGCAACAAGCTCAAGCGTGACCTGCTCGACCGCCTCGACAAGGCGCACAGTTTCGCGCTGCCGGAAGCGCTGGTGAGCCAGGAGTTCGACCAGATCTGGGCCCAGGTGACGGATACCCTGCAAAAGTCCGGCAAGTCCTTCGAGGACGAGGGCAAGACCGAAGAGAGCGCGCGTGCCGAGTATCGCGCCATCGCCGAACGTCGCGTACGCCTCGGGCTTGTGTTGGCCGAGATTGGCGATCAGGCGAAGGTCGAAGTCACCCAGGAGGAACTGCGCAACGCGTTGTTCCGCGAGGCGCGCCGTTTCCCCGGCCAAGAGAAGATGGTCTACGAATATTTCGAGAAGACGCCGGGTGCCGTCCAGCAGCTCCGCGCCCCGATCTACGAAGACAAGGTCGTCGACCACATCGTCTCGCAGGCCAAGCTCACCGACCGCAAGGTGTCGCGCGAGGAGCTATTGAAGATGCCGGAAGGCGCCGAGGGGGCCGAAGCCGCCCCATCGGCATAATTGGCGAGGCCGATCGACGGCGATCCTATCGCAGGCCCCGATTGCAGGCATGGGAAGTCGGGCGCGGCCGCCCTATATATGCTCTGATGATGCGATTCTATGCGGCAGGCGTTGAGCCCGCCGTTGTTCGACGCCCATTCCACGTTCGCCCTCTCAAGCCCTTAGGACCACCCCATGATGATCCCCCCCTTCGCAGCCGCGCCGACTCTTGGTTCGCCGACCGCAACCTATTGGCCGACCGTGATCGAGCAGACGGCGCGCGGTGAGCGGCCCTACGACCTGCCCTCGCGGATGCTGCAGGAGCGGATCATCTTCGTGATCGGCCCGATCGAAGACCACATGTCATCATCGGTGTGCATGCAGCTGCTCTTTCTCGAGGCTCAAAACCCCAAGAAGGAAATCGCAATGTACATCAACTCGCCGGGTGGCGTGGTGACGTCGGGCATGGCGATTTATGACACCATGCAGTTCATCAAACCGCCGATCGCGACGCTGTGCATTGGTCAGGCCGCGTCGATGGGGTCGCTGCTGCTGGCAGCCGGTGCCAAAGGTATGCGTTATGCTCTACCGAATGCGCGCATCATGGTTCACCAGCCGTCGGGCGGCTTCTCGGGCCAGGCGAGCGACATCGAGCGGCACGCCGAAGACATCGTGAAGATGAAGCGCCGACTTAACGAAGTGTACGTCAAGCATACCGGCCAGCCGTACGAGATGATTGAAAAAACCCTGGACCGTGACCACTTCATGACAGCGGAGCAGTGCAAGGATTTCGGGCTGATTGACCGGGTTTTGTCGAAGCGCGACGAAATCGAGGTGAAGCCGGATGCTGAAAAGAGCACCTGAGGCGTTTGCGCACAGGCCCGCTCGGCAGGGGAGTGTTGCAGAATTGGCAACTCTCCCAAAAAGGGACGTATTCCACAGGCTTCTAATCGTTGTGAATGGCTGGTTCGCGCCGCTGCAATCGGTGCGTCCGGTTTGCCACAATACTGTTGTAATTCCCGTAATCCCTTAGCCATAGCGCGAGGTCGGTCCAATCCCTAGTTGATCTGGCGGTCTGCCCATGATCAGTTCGAGAGGCCGGTGTTTGCGTAGGGTGCTTGCGTAGCGAGGGTGTCTCGGGGTCCGCGGAGGACGCGGGAGAAAACGCGGGCGTTTTGTGCCGCCGAGACGAGGTGGCGCGGGATCCCCTGAATGGGTGCGGAGAGCCAATGCCTAGCGAAAAGAACACCCTCTACTGCTCCTTCTGCGGCAAGAGTCAGCATGAGGTCCGCAAGCTGATTGCTGGCCCGACCGTGTTCATCTGCGATGAATGCGTCGAGCTGTGCATGGACATCATCCGCGAGGAGAACAAGAACACCCTCGTGAAGTCGCGCGATGGCGTGCCGAGCCCGCAGGAGATCTGCGCGGTCCTCGACAGCTACGTGATCGGCCAGTCCCACGCCAAGCGCGTGCTGTCGGTCGCCGTCCATAATCACTACAAGCGCCTCAATCACGCGGCGAAGGGCAACGAGGTCGAACTCTCCAAGTCGAACATCCTGCTGATCGGCCCGACCGGTTGCGGCAAGACGCTGCTCGCGCAAACGCTGGCGCGCATCCTTGATGTGCCGTTCACGATGGCCGATGCGACGACGCTGACCGAAGCCGGTTACGTCGGTGAGGATGTGGAAAACATCATTCTGAAGCTGCTGCAGTCCGCCGACTACAACGTCGAGCGCGCTCAGCGCGGCATCGTCTACATCGACGAGGTCGACAAGATCAGCCGCAAGTCGGACAACCCCTCGATCACCCGCGACGTGTCGGGCGAGGGCGTGCAGCAGGCGCTGCTCAAGATCATGGAAGGCACGGTTGCGTCCGTTCCCCCGCAGGGCGGCCGCAAGCATCCCCAGCAGGAATTCCTGCAGGTCGACACGACCAACATCCTCTTCATCTGCGGCGGCGCGTTTGCCGGTCTCGAGAAGATCATCGCGCGGCGCGGTCGCGGGTCGTCGATCGGCTTCGGTGCCAACGTCGTGGGTCCCGACGAGCGGCGCACCGGCGATGTCCTGCGCGGTGTCGAGCCTGAGGATCTGCTGAAGTTCGGATTGATCCCCGAATTCATCGGCCGTCTCCCCGTGCTTGCGACGCTCGAGGATCTCGATGAGAAGGCGCTGATCCAGATCCTGTCCGAGCCGAAGAACGCGCTGGTCAAGCAGTATCAGCGCCTGTTCGAGATGGAAGACGTGCGTCTTACGATCACGACGGACGCACTCAAGTCCATTTCCAAGAAAGCCATCGAGCGCAAGACGGGCGCGCGTGGACTTCGCTCGATCATGGAAGGCATCCTGCTCGATACCATGTTCGAGTTGCCCAACCTGAAGGGCGTCGAGGAAATCGTTATCGGCCCGGAGGTAATCGACGGCGGCGCGCGTCCGCTGCGGATCTATGCCGAGCGGGCCGAGGAGAAGGGGACGATCGCGTAAGTGCGAAGGGGTTCGGCGGATTGACCGAAACCACAACTCGCACTGGCAACGCAGGGAACTGGAGTCCAGTCGGCAGCGCGACGGTCGCCGGAGGGACCCCAGGTATGCAGGGGTGGGTTGCGTGAACGCGTCACCAGACGAACGGACCCGTTGTGCCGGACTTTAACCCTGTCGCCGGGCGCACCATATCAGCGTTGGCGATCGTACTATGCTGCGGGCGTCGTTCTGCCGGGATGTAACCGGGGTGCGTTGTGGGCGTTGCCCGTACTGACTACGGGTAACGGATCAAGCGCCGCAGCAGCGTTGACGATATGCCGGGATGCCGGAAGGGTCCCGTAGCAGATAGAAAAGGCGGTGACACCATGAGCGAAGACAAGGTGACCAAGGAGAAGGGCGCGGGCAAAGAGATGTTCCCGGTCCTGCCGCTGCGCGACATAGTGGTGTTTCCCTACATGATCGTGCCGCTGTTCGTCGGCCGCGAGCGCTCGATCAACGCGCTCGAAGAGGTCATGCGCACCGATAAGCAGATCCTGCTCGTTGCCCAGAAAAATGCAGCCGATGACGATCCGACGCCGGGCGCGATCTACAAGATCGGTACGCTCGCGTCCGTGCTGCAGCTTCTGAAGCTCCCCGATGGCACCGTGAAGGTGCTCGTCGAGGGCAGCGCGCGCGCAAAAATCCTACGCTACACCGAGAATGCGAACCACTTCGAGGCCGAGGTCGAGCGTTGCGCCGAGACGTCCGGGAACAAGGACGAACTCGAGGCGCTCGCGCGCTCCGCGATGTCTCAGTTCGAGAGCTATGTGAAGCTCAACAAGAAGATCAGCCCCGAGGTGCTTGGCACCATCAGCCTGATCGAGGACTATTCGAAGCTCGCCGATACCATCGCGTCTCACCTTGCGGTGAAAATCTCCGAAAAGCAGGAAGTGCTCGAGGTCACCAAGGTCTCGGAGCGGCTTGAGCGCGTCTACGCGCTGATGGAGAGCGAAATCTCGGTCCTGCAGGTCGAGAAGAAGATCCGTAGCCGCGTCAAGCGCCAGATGGAGAAGACGCAGCGCGAGTACTATCTCAACGAACAGATGAAGGCGATCCAGAAGGAGCTCGGCGACACCGACGAGCGCGACGACATCGCCGAGTTCGAGGAGAAGATCGAGAACACCAAGCTGTCGAAGGAAGCCAAGGACAAGGCTCTGGCTGAGCTCAAGAAGCTCAAGCAGATGAGCCCGATGTCGGCTGAGGCGACGGTGGTGCGCAACTACCTCGACTGGCTGCTGTCGATCCCCTGGGGCGTGCGCGGCAAGGTCAAGAAGGATCTCGTCGAGGCGCAGACGGTGCTCGACAAGGAACACTTCGGCCTCGAGAAGGTGAAGGAGCGCATCCTCGAGTATCTCGCGGTGCAGGCGCGCACCAACAAGCTCAAGGGGCCGATCCTCTGCCTCGTCGGGCCTCCCGGCGTCGGCAAAACGTCGCTTGGCAAGTCGATCGCGAATGCGACCGGCCGTGAGTTCGTGCGCATGAGCCTTGGTGGTGTCAGGGACGAGGCCGAGATTCGTGGCCATCGCCGGACCTACATCGGCTCCATGCCCGGCAAGATCATCCAATCGATGAAGAAGGCGAAGCGGACCAACCCGCTCTTCCTGCTCGACGAGATCGACAAGATGGGATCGGATTTCCGCGGCGATCCGGCGTCGGCCCTGCTCGAGGTCCTCGACCCCGAACAGAACCACACGTTCAACGACCATTACCTCGAGGTCGACTACGACCTTTCGAGCGTGATGTTCGTGACGACGGCGAATACGCTGAACATCCCGCCGGCCCTTCTGGACCGGATGGAGATTATCCGTCTCGCCGGCTACACCGAGGACGAGAAGCTCGAGATCGCCAAGCGCCATCTCCTCCCCGAGGCGCAAGCTGCGCACGGACTCGAGGCCGGCGAATGGACGGTCGACGACGAGGCCTTGAAGACGCTCATCCGGCGTTACACCCGTGAGGCCGGCGTGCGTTCGCTCGAGCGTGAGATTTCCAAGCTCGCCCGCAAGGCGGTGAAGGAGATCCTCGCGACCGAAGCAATCTCGGTGCAGGTCGATGCCAACAACGTCGAGAACTTCCTTGGCGTACCGAAGTACCGGTACGGTGAGGCGGAGCTTGTCGATCAGGTCGGCGTCGTGACGGGACTCGCGTGGACGGAAGTCGGTGGTGAGATCCTGACGATCGAAGGCGTCATGATGCCCGGCAAGGGTAAGATGAGCGTCACCGGCAACCTGCGCGACGTGATGAAGGAATCGATCCAGGCCGCGAATGCCTACGTGCGCTCGCGCTCCGTTGATTTCGGCATCCCCGCGTCCCGTTTCGAGACCAAGGACATCCACGTCCACGTTCCCGAGGGCGCAACACCGAAGGACGGCCCGTCGGCCGGTGTCGCGATGGTGACGGCGATCGTCTCCGTTCTGACCGGCATCCCCGTACGCAAGGATGTCGCCATGACCGGCGAGATCACGCTGCGCGGTCGCGTGCTGCCGATCGGCGGATTGAAGGAGAAACTTCTCGCGGCTCTGCGGGCCGGCATCAAGAAGGTGCTGATACCTGAAGACAACGTGAAGGATCTCGCGGATATCTCCGACAACGTGAAGAACGCGTTGGAGATCACGCCGGTCGCGCGGATGGACGACGTGCTCGCGCACGCGCTGCTCACGCCGCCCGAGCCGATCGCCTGGGAAACCGAAGGCGGCGGTCCGGTACCGGATGGTGGCGGCGACAAGCGGCCGACCGCGCACTAGTTCAGGCGCGCGGATGAAGTGAACAACAGGCGTCCACCGGAAACGGTGGGCGCCTGTGTCGTTGCAAAGATGCTTCTGGTAAACAGGGCGTTATCCAACGATCTGTGCCCGCAAACTGCAGCGAAATGCGCATTTTGTCGCTGTTGTGCACTGCAATTGGCGGCATGTTTGCGCGCATTTTTGCTTGACGCGGCGGCGTATGGCGGTTTGTTAACCCGCACGGCGCCGCGGTCCGCGGGCGTCGCTGCACAATTCGCTTCAATTGAATTCGCCTGGATCACGCGAAAGCGTGTCGCAAGGAGGGACGTGATGAGCAAGAAAGATCTGATCGACGCGGTGGCCAGCGAGGCCGAGATCACGAAAGAGAAAGCCGGAGCCGTCGTCGACGCGGTGATCAAGCACATCGAAGCCACCATGAAGAACGGCGCCGAAGTGCGCCTGCCAGGCTTTGGTACGTTCAAGGTCGGCAAGCGCGCCGCGCGTAAGGCCCGCAATCCGCAGACCGGCAAGGAAATGATGCTGAAGGCATCGGTCGTCCCGAAGTTCCAGCCGTCGAAGACGCTGAAGGACGCGCTCAACGTCGAGAGCGCGTGAGATCCGCGCATAGGCCTCGCATCGCTTGAGGGAGTTAGAAGGATGGTCGGCATCAGCGACGATCTAGTCGACGCCTTCGACCGCGACGGTGTCGTGCTGATCCCTGGAATGCTCGCGGCGGCGGTGACTGATCTCGCAGGCGCCGTCGCCGAGAACATGGCGGCGCCGAGCCGCTTCGAGCGCACCTACCGTCCAGCCGACGGTACCGCGCCGTTCTTTCAGGACTTCTGTAACTGGCAGCGCATTCCCGGCTACCGCAACGCCGTCCTCAATTCGGGCATGGCCGAAGCGGCGGCGAAGCTGATGCGCTCGAACACGGCGCGCTTCTTTCACGACCATGTGCTCGTGAAGGAGCCCGGCAATTCGATGCCGACACCGTGGCACCAGGACCAGCCCTACTATCTCGTCGATGGTGCCAAGTCGGTGAGTTTCTGGGTGCCGCTCGATCCCGTCCCGGCCGAGATCGCGCTCGAGTATGTCGCGGGCTCGCACAAGTGGGGCAAGGACTTCCGCCCTGAGCGTTTCGACGGCACCAGCCTTTATGCCGGCGACGAAAGCGAACGCGTGCCTGACATGGCGACGCGCAAGAACGAGTTCGAAATCCGCTCGTGGCCGATGCAGCCCGGCGATGTCATCGCCTTCGCCTTCCGGACGCTCCACGGTGCGCCCGCCAACACCACCGCCAACCGCCGCCGCGCCATTTCCTTCCGCTGGGTCGGCGACGACGCGCACTTCGTCAAGCGCAATGGTCGCACCTCGCCTCCGTTCCCCGATCTCGAAATCCAGGACGGCGCGCCGTTCGAAGGCGCCGAGTTCCCACAGGTCTGGCCGAAGTAGTTATTCTTTTTCCGCCGACGCGTACCGCTTCGCCTACACGCGCGGCGGCGCTGCCTCGCCGGTTGGCGTCCTCACCTCGCGATCTTCGATCGCTACACATCTTTCCCCTCTCCCCGTCCTTCAGGGGGAGAGGCGTGAGGCGCGACCTGCTAACCCCATAACTCAGACGCTGGCGGGTAAACCAGGCCGTCGGTGTACCGCAACCCATGCTCCCGATCGCGCGCCAGGAGCAGCGGTCCGTCGAGATCGACCCAGTCGGCGGCTTGCGCGACCAGGATGGCCGGCGCCATGGCGAGCGACGTCGCGAGCATGCAGCCGACCATCGTTTTCAATTCCAGCCGCCGCGCCTCCGCCGCCATCGACAGCGCGCCCGTAAGGCCACCGGTCTTGTCGAGCTTGATGTTGACGGCGTCATAGCGATCGCGGAGTTCGGCGAGACCGTCGGCGGTGTGCGCGGATTCGTCGGCGCAAACGGGGACAGCCCGGCGAATGTGCGCGAGCGCGCTATCGTTTCCCGCCGGAAGTGGCTGTTCGATCAATTCGAACCGGGCCTCCGCCGCAACTGCCAGCAGCATCTCCAACTCGTGGGGCTGCCAGGCTTCGTTGGCGTCGGCAACAAGGCGCGCATCGGGGCGTGCAGCGCGGATTGCGCGCATTCGGTCGACGTCGGCGGCACCACCGCCGAGTTTGATCTTGAGAAGCGGATGCTGGTCCGTATCGCGGGCACGGGTAGCCATGGCTTCGGGCGTATCGAGGCTGAGTGTGTAGCAGGTCGACACGGCGGCTGGCGGCAGCAAGCCCGCGAGTTCCCACGCACGCTGGCCCGATCGCTTCGCATCGAGATCCCACAGCGCGCAGTCGATGGCGTTTCGCGCGGCACCGGGTGGCATCTTGGTGGCGAGCGCGTCACGCGAGGCTACACCACCCAGCGCAGCAATCGCGGCAACGACACCCTCGACGGTTTCGCCGTAGCGCGCATAAGGAACGCATTCGCCGCGCCCGACATGACCGTCTGCGACGGCCTCGACGACAACGACCGCTGCCTCGGTGCGTGATCCCCGCGAAATCGTGAAGGCGCCGGCAACGGGCCACGTCTCCACGGTTGCGGTGAGCGCGATAGCCGACATGCTATCCGCGCGCGGCTATAGCGTCGGCAATCGCCACCGTCCGCCGCGCGATATCGGCGTGAAGCAGTTCGACCATGCGGCCTTCGAGATTGATGACGCCCTTGCCTTTGTGTTCGGGCATGTCGAACGCGGCGATGATCTTGCGCGCGAACTCGACTTCGGCGGCCGGCGGCGAGAAAACTTCGTTTGCCAGTGTCACCTGATCGGGATGGATCAGCGTCTTGCCGTCGAAGCCGAGGGCGCGACCCTGCTGGCACTCCCGGGCGTAGCCGTCCATGTTGCGGAAGTTGTTATAGACGCCATCGAGGATTTCGAGGCCGTAGGCGCGCGCTGCGGTAAGCGCAGCCGATAGCCAGTAGAGCGCGGAGGTGCGCTCGGCGTCGAGGGTCGCGCCGGTCTCCTTGATGAGGTCGTTGGTCCCCATCACCAGCACCGAGAGCCGCGATCCAGCGTGGCGCGCCGCGCTCGCAATCTCGCCTGCCTTGAGGATCGCGATCGGCGTCTCGATCATCGCCCAGAGTTTCATGGCTTCACCGGCGCCGGCCTGCCGCATCGCTGCCGACGCGCGATCGATATCGCCGCTGCTGGCGGGCTTCGGCAGGAGGATCGCATCGGGTCCGGCGGCCACCGCGGCGCGCAGATCTTCCGCGCCCCACGGGGTATCGAGACCGTTGATGCGGATGACGAGTTCGCGCGGGCCGTAGCCGCCGGCCTTCACGGCATCGGCGACCTGCGCGCGTGCCTGCGCCTTGGCATCCGGTGCCACTGCGTCCTCGAGGTCGAGGATCAGCGCATCGGCGGCGATGGTTTTGGCCTTTTCCAGCGCGCGGGCGTTGGAGCCCGGCATATAGAGGACGCTGCGCCGCGGACGCACGGTCATGGTTTTCTCCGCCGACAATTGGATCTTCGGTCTTATCGCGCGCGTTCGCCGGCGGTGCAACGGCAAGGCGCGCGCACCTTTAGTTGCAATTGTCGAAAAATCAGGCGAATCGTAGGGGAGATCGCGCGCGCCGATCATTCGTGTCGGTATCGGCGCCGCGACTCTGCACCACAGTGCTGTAACGTCACCGTCGACCTATTCCGGCCGCTCAGGTTGCCGCTTCGCGCGGTCACCGCCGCCCATGATCTCGTCGCACATGGGTCTCATCGCAAGGATCTCGCGCCGATGAGCGTTTACTTGCCGATTGCCGAAGTCGCCCTCGACCTCCGTGTGCTCATCGGTCTCGGACTGGTCGTCGGCTTCCTGTCGGGCATGTTCGGCATCGGTGGCGGTTTCATCGCGACGCCCTTCCTGATCTTTCTCGGCGTGCCGCCAGCGATTGCCGTCGGCACCGGCGCCAGCCAGGTCGTCGCGTCATCGGTCTCCGGCGCGACCGCGCACTGGCAACGCGGCAACGTCGACTTGCCGATGGGGCTACTGCTGCTCGTTGGCGGCCTCATCGGCGCGACGACCGGTGTCGGCATACAGCGACTGCTGAAGGCGGCCGGTCAGCTCGATTTTACGATCAACCTCGCCTACGTCGTCCTGCTCGGCACCATCGGCGGGCTGATGCTCGTCGAGAGCGTCCGCACCATGCGCAAGTCGGCCAGCCCAGTGAAGAGTTCGAGCCGCCGCGGCGGCCAGCACATTTGGATTCAGCGGCTCCCGTTGAAGATGCGCTTTCGGGTCTCGAAGCTTTATATCAGTGCGATCCCTCCCGTCGTGATCGGCGCCATGGTCGGCTGGCTCACTGCGATCATGGGTGTTGGTGGTGGGTTCGTGCTGGTGCCGGCCCTGATTTACCTTTTGAAGATGCCGACCCGGATCGTGATTGGCACATCGCAGTTCCAAGTGGTGTTCGTGACGGCCTACGCGACCATCCTCCAGTCGACGCAAAACTATTCCGTCGACCTCCTGCTGGCGGCGCCTTTGATGTTCGCCGGTGTGATCGGTTCGCAGTTCGGCGTCCGTGCCGGCCAGAAGCTCAAGGCCGAGCATCTTCGGGCCCTGCTGGCGCTGCTTGTGCTGATAATGGGAGCACGCATGGCGATCGGGCTTGTTGTTGATCCGAGCGAGCTTTATGGGCTGGATTCGAGGCGCTGATCGCCCGAGCCAAGACATTCTAACATTATTCTCATTTGCAATAATCGCCCCTACCGGTGCGGGCGACGCGTCCGATCGGGAATTCCCTTGCGCAGCCTCCGGCGCAGCCGCTAAGTCAGGGCCGAATATTCAGCGTCGCAGTCCAAGGAGCAGCGATCGATGCAATACGAAACCCTCAATCACTATATCGACGGCGCGTGGGTGCAGCCGACTTCGGGCCAGTCCCAGGAAGTCATGAACCCGGCCAAGAACACAGCCCTGGCCACGCTCGGATATGCTGGCCGTCCCGATCTCGACAAGGCGATCAAGGCCGCCGAGAAAGGCTTCGCGCACTGGCGCAAGGTGTCGGCATTCGAGCGCTCGGGCATCCTGCGCAAGGCAGCGAACCTCGTCCGCGAGCGCGCCGACGACATCGCGCGCGTACTGACGCTGGAGCAGGGTAAGGTTCTCGCCGAAGCCAAGATGGAAGTGATGTCCGGCGCCGATGTCATCGATTGGTTTGCCGAAGAGGGCAAGCGCGCGTACGGCCGCATCATCCCGGCCCGCGCCGACGGCGTGCGCAACATGGTGATCCAGGAGCCGGTCGGCGTCGTCGCCGGTTTCGCGCCGTGGAACTTCCCGGTCACGCAGGCGGTTCGCAAGATCGCCGCGTCGCTGGCAGCGGGCTGCTCGATCATCCTCAAGTGCCCCGAGGAGACGCCGGGCTCGCCGATCGGCCTCGTGCGCTGCTTCCACGATGCGGGCGTGCCGGCGGGTGTGCTCAATCTCGTCTATGGCGTGCCGAAGGACATCTCCGAGTACCTGATCCCGCATCCGGTCGTGCGCAAGATCTCGTTCACCGGCTCGGTGCCGGTCGGCAAGCATCTCGCCTCACTCGCCGGCCTGCACATGAAGCGCGCGACGATGGAACTCGGCGGTCACGCGCCGGTGCTGATTTTCGACGACGTCGACACCGATGCCGTCGCGGCGCTGACCTCCTCCCTAAAGTATCGCAACGCCGGCCAGGTCTGCATCTCGCCGACGCGGTTCTTCGTGCATGAGAAGGCTTACGACAAGTTCGTCGGCAAGTTTGTCGATCTCGCCAAGGGCATCAAGGTTGGCGACGGCCTCGAGCCGGACAGCAAGATGGGCGCACTCGCCAACCCCCGCCGCGTCAATGCCATGCAGTCGATCATGACCGATCTGCAGGAGAAGGGCGGCAAGGTCGCGACCGGCGGCAACCGGATCGGCAACCAGGGCAACTTCTTCGAGCCGACCGTCGTCACCGACGTGCCAGCGAATGCCCGCATCCTCTCCGAGGAGCCCTTCGGCCCGGTCGCGGTAATGATCCGCTTCAAGGACACAGACGACATGCTGAAGCAGGCCAACAGCCTGCCCTTCGGCCTCGCGAGCTACGCGTTCACGCACAATGCCAAGACCGCGACCAAGGTCGCCGACGCGCTCGACGCCGGCATGGTCACGATCAACCACCAGGGCCTCGCCCTTCCCGAGATGCCGTTCGGCGGCGTCAAGGATTCGGGCTACGGCCACGAGGGCGGCGCCGAGGGTCTTCAGGTCTATCTCTCGCAGAAGATCGTCAGCCAAGTCGGCTGATCTCGCCGAACCACTGACGAAAGAGCAGGGGCTGGGTGTTTCACCCGGCCCCTTTTCATTTCAGACGGGGGCGTTCGCCCCAAAGATGAGCCGCCGCGAGCGCGAAAAGAAGTCGCGCCGTATCAGGATCCCAAGCACCCACACCGTCGCCGCCATGAATGCGACGGGATGGTAGAACCAAGCCAGCGCGGCGATCGCGAAATAAAAGGCGCGCAGGCCGCCGTTGGAATGCTCTGCGGCGATGCCGACGAGCTGGGCGGTGCGCGCGGCGTGATCGTCGCATTCGGTGTGGTTGCTGCCGTCGGCAATCGGTGTCGCGCCGATCATGATGGCGGTGTAGTGCGACAGGCGGAACGCCCATGCGAATTTGAAGAATGCGTAGATGAAGATCGTGATCAGCAGGACGAGCTTGAGCTCCCAGACGACGGGTGTCGACTGCGCGGCATAGGGCAGCCGCTCGAACAGGCTCTGCACCTTGTCACCTGAGCCGATCATGGCCGCGAGACCACCGATGCCGATCGCTGAGGTCGAGGCAAAGAACGCGTTGCCTTGCGATAGCGCGGCAAGAAGCTGCGCGTCGACGATGCGGACGTCGCGCTTGGCCATGTTGCGCATCCAGGCCATGCGCTGCCGCTGGATTGCACCGACGATGCTGCGGTCGACCAGCGATCGATAGCCGGAGATGTGGTGGTAGCCACCGAAAAGGATGGCGAAGGTCAGGAAGGCGATGAGGTCGAGCGAGAGCATGGAGCCTCAGGGAAAGAGGGGGACGCCGATGAGCAACGTGTGGCCACGCGTCAGCATGAACGCGTAGGCGAGCAGGCCGATCGCCACCGCTAAGACGTCGTTGCGCACGGGGCCGGTCTTGATCGCTACGCCGCGGCGTTTGACCGAGATGCGATCGAAGACAGCCCACGCCAGCAACCCACCGAACAGCAGGAGCTGCGCGAGCCGCCCCGAGATCAGCAAGTGCGCCAGTGCCCACAGCTTCACCGACAGCAGCATCGGATGCTTCACCGCCGCGCTGATACGTCCGGGCAGATAGGCGGCGGCCAGCAGGATGAACACCGGCAGCATCAGCGTCATCGTCGCGTGGCGCGTCCACGCCGGCGGCACCCAGAGTTGGGGATTGCCGGATGTTGCAAAGCGCGCCTGACCGAAGCCATAGATGATCAGCGCCAAGCCGACGAACGCGACGAGCGAGAACAGCCCCTTGTAGCCGCCTTCGCCGAAGCGCGTGACGCCGCCCGCGCGAACGCCCGGCTGTGTCGGCACGAGGTGGATGCCGATGAATACCAGGAGACCCAGGATCAACAGTGCCATCGGAGCGTTTCCTTATTTCTCAGGTGTCGTGCGCGGTACGTCGGCAAGCAGATCCGGCCGGCGTTCGCGCGTCAGGCGCTCCGCTTCAGCGCGCCGCCACGCCGCCATCCGCTTGTGATCGCCCGACAGCAGCACGTCCGGGATGGTGTGCCCCTCCCACTCGCGAGGGCGCGTATACTGGGGATACTCCAGCAGTCCGCTCTCGAAACTTTCCTCGTCGAGTGATGCATTGGCGCCGAGCACGCCCGGCAGCAGCCGTACGCACGCGTCGATCAGAACCATTGCCGCCAGTTCACCGCCCGACAGCACGTAATCGCCAATCGAAATCTCCTCGAGGCCACGCGCGTCGATCACCCGCTGGTCGATGCCTTCGAATCGGCCCGCCAGAAGGATCGCACCGGGTCCTGCGGAGAGCTCACGCACGCGTGCCTGCGTCAATGGCCGACCGCGCGGGCTCATGTAGATCAACGGCACATCGGGCATGTCTTCGCGGGCATGGTCGATCGCTGCCGCGAGCACGTCGGCGCGCATCACCATGCCGGCGCCGCCGCCTGCTGGCGTGTCATCCACGGTCCGATGCTTGGTCAGTCCGAAGTCCCGAATGTCGACGCAATCGAGCTGCCAGATCTCGTTCTCGAGCGCCTGCCCGACCAGCGACACGCCAAGCGAGCCCGGAAACATGTCGGGAAAGATCGTCAGGACGCGCGCGTGCCAGGGCGCGCGGGGCGCGTCGGTGTCGGATGTCGCCTCATCGGTCATGTCGGATCCCGGCCATATCGGTCGTCGCGTCGCTGCGCCGCATCATGCTCGCGTCTCGCCACGCGCCTGACGGTCCGGTAGCATTGCCGCCTCGCCGCGTCCAATCCCCGGAGCCCGCCCGGCCATGTCCGCCAAACCGAACATCCTCTTCATCATGGCGGATCAATTGCGCTGGGACTACCTCGGCTGCACCGGACATCCCCATATCAAGACGCCGAACATCGACGCCCTGGCGGCGCGCGGCGTCAACTTCGCGCGTGCGTTCGTGCAGTCGCCTGTTTGCGGCGGCTCGCGCATGAGTTTCTACACCGGGCGCTACAACTTCAGTCATGGCGCAAGCTACAACAACTTTCCGCTGCGCATCGACGAGAAGACGATCGGCGACTATCTGCGCCCCCACGGCTACCGAACCGTCCTGGTCGGCAAGACCCACTTCAAGCCGGATATGGAGTCCCTCGCCCGCCTCGGTATCAGTCCCGGCACCAGTCCCGGGATTCCCTACTGGCAATGCGGCTTCGAGGTCTTCGAGCGTGACGACGGGTTACATCCGGAGGTCGACGGCAAGCTCTATGGACCCGATCCGGCCTACAACCAGTGGCTCCGCCAACTCGGCTATAGCGGTGAGAACCCCTGGCATAGTTGGGCCAACTCGGTCGTCGACGAGAACGGCGAGGTGCAATCCGGTTGGTCGATGCGCAACGCGCGCCGGGCGGCACGCGTGCCCGAAGAACATTCCGAGACCGCCTACATGACCGACCGCGCGCTCGACTTTCTCCGCGCGGCGCGCGACGGCCCGCCCTGGTGCCTTCATCTGTCCTACATCAAGCCACACTGGCCCTATATCGCGCCGGCGCCGTATCACGACATGTACGGCCCCGAGCATGTGCTGCCGGCCAACCGCACCGACGCCGAGCGCAGCCCGCCGCATCCGGTGATCGCCGCTTTCATGGATCACGAGGAGAGCCTCAACTTCTCGCGCGACGAAGTCCGCGAGACCGTGATCCCGACCTACATGGGCCTGATCAGCCAGTTCGATCATCACGTCGGCCGCATCGTCGCGCATCTCGAAGCGACCGGCGAGATCGCCAATACCATCTTCATCGTCACCAGCGATCACGGTGATTATCTCGGCGACCATTGGCTCGGCGAGAAGGATTTGTTTCACGAAGAGGTCGTGCGCGTGCCGCTGATCGTTGTCGATCCGCGCCCCGCCGCCGACGTCTCGCGTGGCCGCACCGCACACGATCTCGTCGAGGCCATCGACCTCGCGCCGACGTTCCTGGACTGGGCCGGCGGCGCGCCCGAACCGCATCGCCTCGAAGGCCGCTCACTCGCCCCGTTGCTCGGCGCCGATGTGGTGACGGATTGGCGCGAGGCGGCCTTCTGCGACAGCGATTTTTCGCTCCGTCACGCGCGCCGCACGCTTGGGCTCGCGGTCAACGATGCACGCGGCTTCATGGTCCGCGAGGCCGGCTGGAAGTACGTCCACTTCGAACGCTTCCCGCCGCAGCTCTTCGATCTCACAGCCGATCCCGCCGAGCAGCACGATCTCGGCAGGTCGCCCGACCACGAGGATGTGCGCGAGCGGCTGCGGGGGCGGCTGTTTAGCTGGCTCATCGGTCGGCGCACGCGTGTGACCATGAGCGATAGCCTCATCGAGCAGATCACCGGCGGCGCCAAGAAGCGCGGCTATCGATTTGGTGAGTGGTGAGAGTCCGTGCGACCGGATCGCGCCTGACGGCGCGAATGGGCTGCCGCCCAAACCCGCTCGGGGAGACCCCGAACCCCCTTTTTTTATAACTGGCAATTCGGCGTTGCTGGAGCGGCCGAAGGCCGCGAGGCGAGAATAGGACGGGTGGGAAACGACCCGTGGCGCCGGTAGGCGAAGCCGTCGGCGACCGCGGCAAATAACGCCGACCGCGGCGGGAAAATCCTTACTCCCCACCCACCAAATTTTCTTCGCGCACGGCAAAGCTCGAGCGCGCTTTCGTCTCGGTCGCACGATTGCGGTCGCGGGTATAGAAATTGCCAAGCGCGAGCGCGTCCATTTCCGTCCGTAGATAGCACGAGATGGCTTCGCGCGCCGTGGAGACGATAGGCTCCTGGCGGTTGAAGCTCGTGTTGATGAGGACGGGGACGCCGGTCCGGCGCATGAACGCTTCGATGACGGCATAGTAGCGCGGGTTGGCGCTGCGCTCGACGGTCTGGATGCGGCCGGTGCCGTCGATGTGCACGGCTGCCGGAATGACATCCAGCTTGTCCTTCCGCACACGCGGCGCCATCGTCATGAACGGATCGTCCTGCGTGATCTCGAAGTACTCGCGCGCGTGTTCGACGAGGACGGCCGGCGCGAAGGGGCGGAAGCTCTCGCGATACTTGATGCGCGTGTTGATCCGGTCTTTCGTCGCGAGATAGCGAGGATCGGCGAGGATCGAGCGGTTGCCGAGTGCGCGTGGGCCCATTTCGAAGCGGCCCTGGAACCAGCCAACGATGTGTCCGTCGGCGAGGTCGCGCGCGACCTGATCGAACAGCGTGGCATCATCCAGCCGCTGATATTCGAGACCTGCCGCATCGAGGGCCGCACGGATCGCGTCGTCGCTTTCCTCGAGGCCATAGAAGGGGTGCGTGATCGTGAAGGTGCGCGGCTTGTTCAGCCGATGGTGATAGTGCCACAGTGCCGCGCCGAGTGGCGTGCCGGTGTCGGAGGCGCATGGCGGCACCCAGACATTCTCGTAGTCGGTTTCCGCGAGGACGCGGGCGTTGGCGACGCAATTGAGCGCGACGCCGCCAGTGAGCACGAGATTGCGCGACGGGTTCTGCGCATGTGCCCCGCGCGCGATGTGCAGCACGGTTTCCTCGATCCGGACCTGGAGCGCGCGGGCGAGCGCCTTGTGCCGGTCGCTCATCGGTTCGTCGGGCTTGCGCGCCGGACCGAACGTCTTGAGGAACTTGTCGCTGAAGGGCTTCAGCATCCCGTATCGGTCGAACATGAAGTAATCCATGTTGACCCGGTAGCGGCCGCCCTCTTCGAGCCGAATCGTATCGCGGAAGCGCGAGACATAGGTGTCGTCGCCCGCGGCGGCGAGGGCCATCACGGTGCCTTCCTCGAACGGTTGGAAGCCGAGGTGGCACGTGACGAGCGTGTAGACCATGCCGAGAGAATTGAAAAAGTCGCCGTGCCAGGATCGGCTCATCTTGTTGCCGGTGCCGACATACGATGACGTCGCGGCGTCGTCGCCATAGCCGTCCATTACGAGGACGTTGGCCTCATCGAAGGGCGAGGCGAAAAAGATCGCGGCGTGGGCGTGATGGTGCGGCACGCTGTGGAGGGGCGGCAGCCGGCGCTGCTTGAATTGCTTTCTGAGCCCGTACTTCAGCCAGAAATTCAGCAGGACAATCCCGTTGGACTGGGTGGTATGGGCGTCATCCCGTACGAGATTGAAGCTCGCGGGTGGATGCGCGAAGACCGCCTTGAAGAACGTCTTGCGGAGCCGCGATGTCTTCCACGGCGTGACGATGAGATCGATTTCGTCGAGCCGCAGCAGGCCGCGCTCGATGGCGGCAGCAACCGAGTTGCTTGGGAAATCCAGCGTGTGCTTGACGCGGCTCAACCGCTCCTCTTCGAGAACGAGGATCGGTTTTCCATCTTCGACAATGGCCAGGCCACTGTCGTGGGTCTCGCTGACAATGCCTAGAATGCGCATGGCGACCGGGCACTTTCATACGCGCGGGCAGGCATACAGAGTCGCGGTTGGTCGCTGGTCATTCTCAGTCCACGTTATTCACGAACGCTTTCGAGGCCCCCGCGCGAGAGGATTGTGGTCCGCGCACGTCGGGAATACCGGGCAAGACGCTGAAATACCAGACAACGGCGGCAACTGGCCATAGTATTTCCGTGGGGCCGGTGAGCATGGTAATCGGCCGGCAAGGCGGAAAGGATGGTGCGCGATGTTGCGCCTCAGCCCGCCAGCAGAATGGGAGCGACGTGAGATGAGACTGGGCAGGTTGGTTGCGGCCCTCTGGGCCAGCGCGGCAATCGCGGGAACGGCTGTCGCGCAATCGCCGATCAAGGTTGGGGAACTCAACAGCTACAAGGCTATTCCGGCGTTTCTGGAGCCTTATCGCAAGGGCTGGGAGCTGGCCGTCGAAGAGGTTAACAAGGCCGGCGGCATCAACGGCCGCCCCCTCGCGGTGATCTCGCGCGACGACAATGGCACGCCCGGCGATGCCGTGCGCACGGCCGAGGAACTTGTGAGCCGCGAGGGGGTGGTGCTGCTGACCGGCACCTTCCTTTCGCACGTCGGGCTCGCGGTCGCCGATTTTGCCAAGCAGCGCCAGATCCCATTCATCGCCGCTGAGCCGCTGACCGACAAGATCGTCTGGGAGGGTGGCAACAAGTACACCTTCCGGCTGCGCGCCTCGACCTACATGCAGACGTCGATGCTGGTGGAGGAAGCGGTCAAGCTCGGCAAGAAGCGCTGGGCGCTGGTCTATCCGAACTACGAGTATGGCCAGTCGGCGGTGGCTTCGTTCAAGCAGCTCATGACGGCGCGCCAACCGGGCGTCGAGTTCGTCGTCGAGCAGGCGGCGCCGCTGAACAAGATCGATGCCGGCAGCGTTGCCCAGGCCGTTGCCGATGCCAAGCCCGACGCGATTTTCAACGTCACCTTCGGCGCGGATCTGCAGAAATTCGTGCGCGAAGGAACGACGCGCGGTTTGTTCAAGGATATGCCGGTCTTCAGCGTGCTTGGCGGCGAGCCCGAGTATCTCGATCCGCTGCGCGACGAAGCGCCCGTTGGTTGGGTCGTGACCGGCTATCCCTGGTATGCGATCGACACGCCGGAGCATAAAGCGTTCCTCGACGCCTACCGCGCCAAGTTCAACGACTATCCAAGGCTCGGCTCGGTGGTCGGCTATGCGGCGCTGATGTCGGTCGCGGAAGGCCTGCGCAAGGCAAAGTCGACCGAGCCTGATGCGATCGTCGCGGCGATGAAGGGCCTCGAACACATGACGCCGTTCGGCAAGATCACCTACCGCCCGCTCGATCACCAGTCGACGATGGGCGCCTATGTCGGCCGCGTCGCCGTGAAGGAGGGCAAGGGCGTGATGGCCAACTGGCGCTATGAGCCGGGCGACAAGCACCTGCCGCCGGACGATGTCGTAAAAAAGCTGCGGCCCCAATAATTCAGTCGTGTAGGCTGATCGCAGTCGACGCGCCGTGACCGTCCCCGGTCACGGCGGTCGTGTTCTACGACGCGGACCACCATGATCGCCTCGTTCCTGATCCAGACCCTGAACGGGCTCGCGAGCGCGTCGCTGCTGTTTCTCGTGGCCCTCGGCCTTACGCTCATTTTCGGCGTCACCCGTGTCGTCAATTTCGCGCACGGCTCGTTCTTCATGGTCGGCGCCTATCTGGCGGTGACTTTTTATGACCGGCTGGGTGGCGGTGTCCTCGGCTTCTGGGGCGGCGCGATCCTCGCGAGCGCGGTCGTCGGCGTTCTCGGCGCGGTCATCGAGATTGTGATTCTGCGTCGCATCTATCGCGCGCCCGAACTCTTACAACTCATCACCACATTCGGCGTCGTGCTCGTTCTCAAGGACGCAGTGCTCTATCTGTGGGGCCCGGAGGACATCCTCGGGCCGCGTGCGCCAGGACTCACGGGCGCCGTCTCGATCCTCGGCAAACCATTTCCCGAATACGACCTGCTGTTGCTGGCGCTCGGTCCATTGCTAGGTCTTGGCGTCTGGCTGCTCCTCAAGCGGACCGACTGGGGCACGCGCGTGCGTGCCGCGACTGAAGATCGAGACATGGCGGCGGCGCTCGGCATCAATCAGGCGCTCATGTTCACGGGCGTCTTCGTGCTGGGCTCCATGCTCGCCGGATTAGCCGGTGCCTTGGCGCTGCCGCGCGAGCCTGCAAATCACGCAATGGACCTCACCATCATTGCCGACGTGTTCGTCGTCACGGTTGTCGGCGGCCTCGGCAGTCTACCCGGTGCCTATGTTGCGGCGGTCATCATCAGCGTCGTCAAGGCGTGGTGCATCGGCCTAGGCGACACGGCCGTCTTCGGCGTCACCTTCTCGTTTTCCAAGCTGACGCTGGTCGCTGAGTTCATCGTCATGGCGGTCGTGCTGGTCATCCGACCGTGGGGTTTGTTCGGCACGCCACAGGCACCGCAGCGCATCTCAGCCGCCTCGATCCTGCCGCTGCCTCTGCCAGATCTGCGCCGCGCCTGGCCACTCGCGATTGTGGCGCTTGTGCTGATCGCGATGCCGCTCGTCGCGGATCGCTACACCGTGGTGCTGGCGACGGACAT
>LNFM01000840.1_pt1 | contig 72824 bp, 51 predicted proteins | sample 596031 | NCBI WGS metagenome assembly LNFM01 (sample SAMN04254537, study PRJNA301005) | activated carbon metagenome | isolation source: dual media filters at the Ann Arbor, Michigan drinking water treatment plant | place: USA: Ann Arbor
TGCTTATTTTCCGGAAATCAATCTCAATGAATGGGAATTAATTTTTGAAGAATTTCACACCAAAGACGAAAAACATAATTTTGATTTTACCTTTCAAACTTTTGTGAAAAAGTAATCGCTTTATTAAGATACTTTTAGATTTTGTTTTTGATGTTTTGACTTTTATTATTTGTACTTTTGCACCCTAAAAAGCGCTGAAAATGTCAAAAAATGTTACTCCATATAAAGATTCTACTTTAGGAAAAAAAGAACAAGTTACTCAAATGTTCGATAACATTTCAGGAAATTATGATGGTTTAAACCGTGTAATTTCTTTTGGAATTGATGTAAAATGGCGTAAGAAAGTTTTAGATCTTGTAAGTGCAAAAAACCCTGAAAACATTTTAGACATTGCTACAGGAACTGGTGATTTGGCAATATTAATGACCAAAACTAAAGCCAAAAAAATCATTGGATTAGACATTTCTGCTGGAATGCTTGAAGTAGGAAAAAAGAAAATTGCTGAAAAAAAATTAGACCATATTATCGACATGGTAATAGGTGATTCAGAAAACATGCCTTTTCCAGACAATCACTTTGATGCAATAACCGTTTCGTTCGGAATTAGAAATTTTGAAACACTTGAAAAAGGACTTTCAGAAATCTTGAGAGTATTGAAACCACAAGGGATTTTTGTTATTTTAGAAACTTCTGTCCCAGAAAAAACACCTTTCAAACAAGGATATAATTTTTATAGTAAAAATATTTTACCTATCATTGGAAAACTTTTCTCGAAAGACAATGTTGCCTACGGATATTTATCTGAATCTGCTTCTGTTTTTCCTTATGGTGAGAAGTTAAACAATATTTTGAGGAAAATTGGGTTTATAGATGTTGAAGCAATGCCACAAACATTTGGAGTTGCAACTATTTACAAAGCATCAAAAAAATAAAATAGGTACACTTGATTAAGTTCAAGCTAAATTAAAATGAAGAAACTACTTTATATTATACTATTATTACTTAGCATTACGACGTACTCGCAATCTAAAGGAATTTTTTCTAAAAACCCGATTTTGAATTTAGAAAACTTCGACAAACAGCGAGTTCATTGGGGTTATTTTTTAGGATTTAATATCTATGATTTTAAAATTGATTATTTAGACACACCAGATGTTGATATTGCAGTAAAACGAAATACTGGTTTTAATGTTGGTTTAGTTGGAAACCTAAGACTTCATGAACACATTGATTTGAGATTTGAACCAGGTCTTTATTATTCGCAAAGAAATCTAACTTACTCAGGTTTTACCAAAAAACTTGATGCTGAAAGAGAAGTTAGGTCAACTTATATTGATTTTCCGCTATTAGTGAAATTTTCTTCATTAAGAACTGGAAATATTAGACCTTATCTTGTAGGTGGAGTTTCTGCAACATTAAACCTTGCAAGTAATTCAAAATCTTTGGACGATAACTACCAACAGCGTTTTAGAGTGAAACCTTGGACACAAAACTATCAAATTGGTTTTGGAGTTGATTTATATTTAGAATATTTCAAATTCTCACCATCTATTAGAGGTGTTTTTGGCTTGAATGACGAGCTAATTCGCGACAATAATCCAAATAGTCCTTGGACAGGAAACATCAAATCTATGCAGTCTCGTGGTATTTTTGTGAATTTCACTTTCCACTAAGAATTTCTTTTAAATTCACTTAAGAAAATGGCGGTTGCTGTTGCTACATTCAAACTTTCTGTTTGTTGTAAATCACCAAATCTTGGAATAGCCAATCTATCGGAAACTAATTTTTCTATTTTTTCTGAAATTCCGTTGGCTTCATTACCTAAAACTAAAATTCCTTCTTGAGATAAATTTTCTTTGTAAACGTTTTTTCCATCCATAAAAGTTCCAAAAATTGGAGTGCTTGCTCTTTTTAGATATTTCTCTAAATCCAAATAAGCTACAGAAACTCTCGAAATCGAACCCATTGTTGCCTGAACTACTTTTGGATTGTAAACATCAACTGTTTGTTCACTACAAACCATTTGATTAATGCCATACCAATCACACAATCTAACAATTGTACCTAAATTTCCAGGGTCTCTAATATCGTCTAACGCAACTATTAAACCCTTATCATTTCTTGGTTTTTGTTCCGGAATTTGAAATAATGCCAAACAATTATTAGGAGTTGATAAACAAGATATTCTTTTCAAATCTTGATCCGAAATTTGTGTTTTTTTATCAGAACTTATTGTTTCAAAAATATTCTGTGTCACATACAAATGTTCTAGCACAAAATTTGATTGTAAGAGTTCTTGGATTACCTTTACACCTTCAGCAATAAACAATTGATGAATTTGTCTGAATTTTTTTTGTTGTAAACTCGTAATTAGCTTTATTTGGTTTTTACTAACCATAAAAAAATGTACTTTTGAATTAAATTTTCCAACCCATTGAAAAAACACGTTACAAAAATATCATTATTTATTTTAATCGGACTCATAATTGTCTCTTGTAATGTCACAAAAAAAGTGCCTGCTGGAAAACGACTTCTTGTTAAAAACGAAATAACCGTTGATAATAAAGAGACCAAGCAAGAAGATGTGTTTATTCAATTGTATCAAAAACCCAATAGTTCCATTCTTGGCTATCGTTTGCGTTTGAATTTATACAATCTGGCAAAGAAAAACGCCGACACTTCTTATGCAAAATGGTTGGCAAAAAAACCTAATCGCAGAAAAAATCTAGCCAAATTACTTTCTGAAAAACAAGTTGATCGCCTTGGAAAATCCTTTTTAGTTTCTGGATTTAGTAATTTTTTGATGAAAACTGGTGAAGCTCCAGTAGTTTTTGATACAATTAGCACAAAAAAATCCCTTAGAAGATTAGAATCTTTCTACTACAACAGAGGTTATTTTGATGTCAAAGCAAATTACACAAGAGATACAAGTGTTTCTAAAAAAATTGGCATTAAATATAATGTTGATTTAAAAAAACCTTACATAATTGATTCTCTAAAAACTGTAATTGAAACTCCGGCTCTAGATTCGTTGTATCAAACAAGGAAAAGCAATTCGATTATTAAATCAAATGTACAATACAATACAGAAGATTTTAATAATGAAAGAAATAGAATAACCACTCATTTTAGAAACAATGGCGCTTTCCTTTTTCAACAAAATTACATTACTTATAAGCTAGATACCATTGACACTAACAAAAAAGTAAATGTAAAATTACTCATAAAAGATTATTCTTACAGAGAAGATGATTCTTCTAAAACCGCTCCTTTTAAATTATATAAGATAAGTAAAGTTGCCATTTATACTGACCACACAACCAATAAAAACGATATAAAAATAAAAGATAGTCTAGAATACAAAGACTTTTTCTTGTACAGCGAAAACAAATTAAAATACCGTCCAAAAGCAATTACAGATGCTGTTTTCATTACCAAAGGAAGTCTGTATTCTGATAATTCTAATGTGCTTACCACTCGATATTTGAGTAATCTAAAAGTATTTAACTATCCAACAATTCAATATAAAGTTGACCCTAAAGATGAAAATGCTTTGATTGCAAATATTTTCTTAACTCCAAGAAAGAAATATACTTTTGGAGCATCTGTAGATTTCACACATTCTAATATTCAAGATTTTGGTATTTCCGGAAACACTTCTATGGGAATTAGAAACGTATTTAACGGAGCAGAAACTTTTGAACTTGGATTTAGAGGAAACGTTGGTGCATCAAGAGATAATGCTAATCCAAACAATAATTTTTTTAATATATCTGAAATTGGTATTGATGCCAAGTTGAATTTTCCGAGAATTTTCTTCCCATTTAATACCGAAAAAATTATTGCAAAAAGTATGATTCCATCCACTTCAATAAGTGTGGGTTTTGCAAAACAAAGAAACATCGGATTGGACAAACAAAACTTTACGAGTGCTTTTTCCTACAATTGGACACCAACAAGAAATACTGCATTCCGATTTGATATTTTGAATATTCAATTTGTTAAAAACGTAAACATTGGAAATTATTTCAATATTTATCAATCTTCTTATAATGTTTTGAATCTTTTAGCAAACAACTATTCGACTAATCAAGACTATTTCGATAATAATAAATTGATTATTGGATCAGGAACAGATGGTTTTGTAAACGATGCTTTATTTGGTACTTTGTCAAGTTCTATAAGCGCAAGCGATTTAAAAACCATTAGAAGTATTGAAGAAAGAAGAAAAAGATTAACTGAGAACAACTTGATTTTTGCGACGAATATAAGCTACTCTAAAACCACTAGCAAAGGTCTAAACGACAATAGTTTCTATTCGTATAAAACTAAAATTGAATCTGCAGGAAATCTACTTTCAATCTTGGCTAGAGCTTCCAAACAGCTTGAAAATCAATCTGGCGCCAACACTTTCTTTGAAGTAGAATATTCTCAATACATAAAAGGCGAGTTTGAATTTATTAAACACTGGAATTTTGGCACAAAAAAAGTTATTGCAATGAGAAGTTTTGCTGGAATAGCTGTTCCTTATGGTAATTCTAATAGTATTCCTTTCTCTCGAAGTTATTTTTCTGGTGGTTCTAACGATAACCGTTCTTGGCAACCCTATAGTTTAGGTCCAGGAAGCAGTGGCGCTATCAACGACTTTAATGAAGCCAACATGAAACTAGCTTTTAGTGCGGAACTTCGATATAACTTATTCGGAAAATTCAACAGTGCGATTTTTACTGATATCGGAAATATTTGGAATGTTTTTGACAATGTTACCGACGAAGCAAATAAATTTAAAGGATTAGAATCCATGAAAGAACTTGCTGTAGGAACTGGAGTAGGTTTACGATACGACCAAGGTCTTTTTGTAGTGCGATTTGACCTCGGATTTAAAACCTATAATCCTTCAAAAATTGAAAATGAAAGATGGTTTAGAGAATTGAATTTTTCTAAATCAGTATTAAATATTGGAATAAATTATCCTTTCTAATTTTAGAAATTATTACTTTTGTAAACTTAACTAAAAAACATAACTACAAGATGTCACACAATATCAAACCTGGAGTTGCCACTGGAGATGAAGTTCAAGCAATTTTTGCTTATGCAAAAGAAAAAGGATTCGCGCTTCCTGCGGTAAACGTAACTGGTTCAAGTACCATCAATGGTGTTTTAGAAACAGCAGCCAAATTAAATGCACCTGTTATCATTCAATTTTCTAATGGTGGAGCACAATTTAATGCTGGAAAAGGACTTTCAAATGCTGGCGAAAAATCGGCTATTGCTGGTGGAATAGCTGGAGCAAAACACGTTCACACTTTAGCAGAAGCTTATGGAGCAACTGTTATTCTTCATACAGATCACTGTGCAAAAAAATTATTACCTTGGATTGATGGTTTATTAGATGCTTCTGAAAAACATTTTGCAGAAACAGGAAAACCTTTGTATTCATCACACATGATTGACTTGTCTGAAGAACCAATTGAAGAAAATATCGAAATCTGTAAAACTTATTTAGCTCGTATGAGTAAAATGGGAATGACTTTAGAAATTGAATTAGGAATTACCGGTGGTGAAGAAGACGGAGTTGATAATTCTGATGTTGATAGTTCTAAATTATACACACAACCTTCAGAAGTTGCTTATGCTTATGAAGAACTTTTAAAAGTTAGCCCAAGATTCACAATCGCAGCTTCTTTCGGAAATGTTCACGGTGTTTACAAACCAGGAAATGTAAAATTAACTCCAAAAATCTTGAAAAACTCTCAAGAGTATGTTCAAAACAAATTCAATACTGGTGCTAATCCTGTTGATTTTGTATTCCACGGAGGTTCTGGTTCTACATTAGAAGAAATTAGAGAAGCTATTTCTTATGGTGTGATCAAAATGAATATTGATACTGACTTACAATTTGCTTTCACAGAAGGTATTCGTGATTATATGGTAAACAATATTGAGTATTTAAAAACTCAAATCGGTAATCCAGAAGGTGCTGATTCACCAAATAAAAAACATTATGACCCAAGAAAATGGGTTCGTGAAGGAGAAGTTACTTTCAACAAAAGATTAGAGCAAGCATTTGCTGATTTAAACAACGTGAATACTTTATAATGTAAGATTAAGGATTTGGGATTAAGGATTTTAAAATCCTAATTCTCAGATTCCTAATTCCAAAATACAAAATTATGGCTTGGTTTAAAAGAAAAGAAAAAGGAATTACTACTGCAACTGAGGACAAAAAAGATGTTCCTAAAGGATTGTGGTACAAATCGCCAACAGGAAAAATTATTGATACTGACGAATTAGCTAGAAATCTTTGGGTTAGTCCAGAAGACGATTTTCATGTTAGAATTGGAAGTAAAGAATATTTCGAAATTTTGTTCGATAACAACGAGTTCAAAGAATTGGATGCAAAAATGACATCTAAAGATCCATTGAACTTTGTGGATACTAAAAAATATTCTGACCGATTAAAAGACGTAATGGACAAAACCAAATTGAAAGATGCGGTTAGAACAGGCGTTGGAAAATCTAAAGGTAAAGATTTAGTAGTTTGTTGTATGGATTTTGCCTTTATTGGTGGATCAATGGGTGCAGTTGTTGGAGAAAAAATTGCTCGTGGAATTGATTATTCTATCAAACATAACGTGCCATTTTTAATGATTTCAAAATCAGGTGGTGCTCGTATGATGGAAGCGGCTTTTTCATTAATGCAATTAGCTAAAACCTCAGCAAAATTAGCGCAATTGGCCGAAGCAAAAATCCCATACATTTCATTATGTACAGACCCAACAACTGGTGGAACTACAGCATCTTACGCTATGTTAGGTGATATTAATATCGCTGAACCAGGAGCATTAATTGGATTTGCTGGTCCTAGAGTAGTTCGTGATACAACAGGTAAAGATTTACCAGAAGGTTTTCAAACATCAGAATTTTTGTTAGAACACGGTTTCTTAGATTTTATCACTCCAAGAAAGGAACTAAAAGACAAAATCAATCTATACATCGATTTAATTTTGAATCAAGAAATTAGATAGATTTTAAAAGATATTTAAAAACAAAAAACACAAAGTAATTGCTTTGTGTTTTTTTTATTTATTTATTTTAAACTCCGTACTTCTTACTTCTACCTTCGTACTTCCAAATTACATTCCACTACGAATAGCTTCTACTGGATCAAGTTTTGAAGCTGAGATTGCCGGTAAAATTCCTGCAATTAATCCAATTATTATGGCTAATCCTGAGCCTAACATAATATTGCTTAAACTCAATACAAACTCAAAGTCGAGAAGTTTTGTTAAGGTAATTGCAATAATCCAGACTAGAAAAATTCCTATTAATCCGCCAATTAAACACAAGATTACGGCTTCAAATAAAAACTGAAATAAGATGAATCTATTTTTAGCACCAAGAGATTTCTGAATTCCGATTAAGTTGGTTCGTTCTTTTACAGAAACAAACATAATGTTGGCTACTCCAAAACCTCCAACTAAAAGAGAAAATCCTGCAATAACCCATCCACCAAGATTCATAAAACCAATTACACCATCAATTAAATCGGTAAAACCTGAAAAAACATTCACAAAAAAGTTGTCAATTTCACCAGTTTTAACACCTCTAAACATACGTAGTTTTTGTTTTAAATCGGCTTTGAAGGCTTCCATATCGATGCCTTTTTTAGGTTTGATAACAATTACAGGCGTCATCGAATCGTTATTATCGCCATACATTCTTCTAATGAAATTCACAGGAATAAATGCCGAAGTATCATCGTCTCCAAACATTCCGGCGCCTTGTTTTTTCAACACGCCAATCACAGTGAAACGCTGTCCGTAAAGTCTGATTTCTTTTCCGATGGGATCTAAATTTTCAAAAAGACTATTGGCTAATTCATGACCAATTACCGTTACAGCAGCTCCAGAATTCGATTCCGATTCGTTGTAAAAACGTCCATCGGTAAATTCTAAACCTTGAATATCAATAAACTCATAAGAAACTGGAACCACATTTACATTACTAACCGATTTCTCTTCATATTTTACGGTTTCCCAACTCAAGAAAATCTGAAAAGCTAATTCTTGTGCGTCTGGAAGTGACGTTTTAAGATATTCATATTCGGTGTAAGTCACATCTGGAAATTGCTCTCGCTTCCATCTTGGCACTTCTGAAGGACCAAAACTACCTTTGAACAAATAAATAGTATTTTTATCTAAACTACTTAACTCCTTTTTGATTTTTTGATCTAAAGAATCGACCGCTGCTAAAACAGCAATGATAGAAAATATTCCAATCGTTACTCCAAGCAGCGAAAGAAGTGTACGCAACTTATTGTTTCGCAACGCATTCATTGCAAAACTGAAACTTTCACTCAATAATCGAAGGTAAACAAGCATATCGGTTTTATTTTCTAGGTCAAATTTAAGATATTAGTAAATAGAATGATGGAATTGTTACAGAAAATAAAGTGAAATTGTAAGTTGTCATAATATTTTTGAAAAATCAACTAATAACTATCATTTTATAAACCTAAAAAACATCCAATTTTGTTAAAATATTCTACAAAAAACTAAAATAAAATCCGATAAAAAAAACTACTTTTGCGTGCTTAACAACACAACACAATGAGCACTACAAAAACAATTCAATCTGCTCTTATTTCTGTATTTGATAAAACGGGATTAGAGCCTATTGTGAAACAACTTCACAAACAAAACGCAACTATTTATTCTACTGGAGGAACCGAAGAATTTATTAAAAATCTTGGTATTCCTGTAGTTCCTGTAGAAGATATTACTGCCTTTCCAGAGATTCTTGGTGGAAGAGTAAAAACATTACATCCTAAAATTTTTGGTGGTATTTTAAACCGTCAAGACAACCCAACCGATGTGGAACAAATGAAACAGTTTGAGATTCCGCAAATCGACTTGGTTATTGTTGATTTATATCCGTTTGAAAAAACAGTAGCTTCTGGTGCAAATGAAACCGATGTTATTGAAAAAATTGATATCGGAGGAATTTCATTAATTCGTGCTGCTGCAAAAAACTTTAAAGACACCGTAATTGTTCCATCAGTTGCAGAATATGAATTGTTCCTAGGAATGATTACTGAAGGAAACGGCGCTACAACTTTAGAACAAAGAAAATACTTGGCTACAAGAGCATTTCACGTTTCATCAAATTACGATACCGCGATTTTCAATTATTTTAATACAGAAGATACTTATTACAAAGAAAGTATTGCTAATGGTCAAGTGTTGCGTTATGGAGAAAATCCTCATCAAAAAGGATTCTTCTTTGGCGATTTTGACGCTATGTTTACCAAACTTCACGGAAAAGAATTATCATATAACAACTTGTTAGATGTTGACGCTGCTGTAAATTTGATTGAAGAATTTAAAAACAACGAACCAACTTTTGCCATTCTAAAACACAATAACGCTTGCGGATTAGCAACTAGACCAACAATGAAAGAAGCTTATCTTGCTGCTTTAGCCTGCGATCCAACCTCTGCTTTTGGAGGTGTTTTGATGGCAAACGGTCATATTGATACTGCCACGGCTACCGAAATCAATTCTTTATTTTGTGAAGTAGTAATTGCACCAAGTTATGATGCTGAAGCGTTAAATATTCTACAAGAAAAAAAGAACCGAATTGTATTGACAATAAATGATGTACCTTTACCTCAACGCCAAGTAAGAACTTGTTTAAACGGATTGTTGGTACAAGATAAAAACAACATCACAGATACTAAACAAGACATAAAAAACGTTACTATAACAATACCTACAGAGCAAGAAGTAGAAGATTTATTGTTTGCTTCTAAAATCTGTAAAAACACCAAGTCAAATACTATAGTTTTTGCCAAAAACAATACTTTAATTGCTTCTGGAACGGGACAAACCTCTCGTGTAGATGCTTTAAAACAAGCCATTGAAAAAGCAAACACTTTCGGATTTGATTTACATGGAGCTGTGATGGCAAGCGATGCTTTCTTCCCATTTCCTGATTGTGTAGAGATTGCAAATCATGCTGGAATTACGGCTGTTATTCAACCAGGAGGTTCTATAAAAGACGAATTGAGCATCAATTATTGTAACGAAAATAAAGTTGCAATGGTATTTACAGGAACACGTCATTTTAAACATTAATTTTATTATTTTTGTAGGCTGATAAAAATTTAACAAACTAAACACCCTTTTTTGAATATGGGATTTTTTGATTTCATGACCGAGGATATAGCAATTGACCTTGGTACCGCTAATACACTAATCATTCACAACGACAAAGTTGTTATTGATAGTCCTTCTATTGTTGCAAGAGATAGAATCACTGGAAAAATCATCGCAGTTGGTAAAGAAGCCAACATGATGCAAGGTAAAACCCATGAAAACATCAAAACCATTCGACCATTAAAAGACGGAGTTATTGCCGATTTTGATGCATCAGAAAAGATGATTAGCATGTTTATCAAAAGTATTCCTGCTTTAAAGAAAAAAATGTTTACTCCTGCTTTACGTATGGTGGTTTGTATTCCATCAGGAATTACTGAAGTAGAAATGCGTGCGGTAAAAGAATCGTGTGAGCGTGTAAACGGAAAAGAAGTTTACTTAATTCATGAGCCAATGGCTGCAGCAATCGGTATTGGTATCGATATTATGCAACCAAAAGGAAACATGATTGTTGATATTGGTGGTGGAACAACAGAAATTGCTGTAATTGCTCTTGGTGGAATTGTTTGTGACAAATCGGTAAAAATTGCCGGTGACGTTTTTACAAATGATATTATCTACTACATGAGAACACAACACAATTTATTTGTTGGAGAGACTACTGCAGAGAAAATCAAAATTCAAATCGGTGCCGCTACAGATACTTTAGATTCTCCACCAGATGACATGTCAGTTCAAGGTAGAGATTTACTTACTGGTAAACCAAAACAAGTAGAAGTTTCTTTTAGAGAAATTGCTAAAGCACTAGACAAATCAATTCAACGTATTGAAGATGCTGTGATGGAGACTTTATCTCAAACTCCGCCAGAATTAGCTGCCGATATTTATAATACTGGTATTTATTTAGCGGGTGGTGGTTCGATGTTGAGAGGATTAGATAAACGTATTTCTCTTAAAACAGATTTACCAGTTTACATCGCTGAAGATCCTTTGAAAGCAGTTGTAAGAGGAACAGGTATGGCGTTGAAAAACATCCCAAAATTTAGAAGCATATTAATTAAATAAAATTCCAATTTTTTTAAATCCCAAATTCCAAATAGCGTTTTAAAATCTATATTGGAATTTGGAATTTGAAGTTTTATAACTTTTAAAAGATGCAGCAAATATTTAATTTCATATTTAAAAACAGCTATCGTATGCTGTTTTTGCTGCTTATGATAATAGCTGTTTCTTTAACTATTCAATCGCATTCCTATCACAAAAGTAAAGTTATTAGTTCTGCTAATTTCTTCACTGGAGGTGTTTATGAAATGACTAGCAATGTGGAAGGTTATTTCAATTTAAAAGTACAAAACGAAGAACTTGCCAAAGAAAATGCTCGTTTGAAAGGATTACTTTTTAATATTAAAGACTCTACTAAAGTCCCAAATTTAGATTCTATCAAAGGAGTTAAGAAAACTGACATCATTATTTCGAAAGTTATCAAAAACTCTTATAGCAATCAGGTTAACTTCTTGACACTGAACTCTGGTTCTAATCAAGGTGTTAAACCAGAAATGGGTGTAATTAATAGTTTAGGAATTGTAGGAGTTGTAGAAAATACCTCAGCAAATTATAGTACTGTATTAAGTATTTTAAATACTGAATCTCCTTTAAATGCTAAAGTTAAAAAATCTAATCATATTGGTTCATTAACTTGGAATGGTAAAAATACTGGTTTCGTTCAACTAACAGACGTTCCAAGATTGGCAACTGTTAGAAAAGGTGATACTATTGTTACTGGAGCGCAGTCTACCATCTTTCCAGAAAACATCGGAATTGGAACAATTGAAAAAATTTACATCGACAATGAAACTAATTTGTATATGATAGACGTAAGACTTTTCAATGATATGACAAGTTTAGGTCACGTATACATTATCAGAAATAAAGATAGAGAAGAAATCATTAACTTAGAAAAGAAAACTCAAAAAAATGAATAGTGCTATGTTGTTCAATATGGCCCGTTTTATTTTACTGCTTGCGGTACAAGTTGTTATTTTTAATAATTTCAATTTCTTAGGTTATATCAATCCGTTTCCTTACATCCTTTTTATTATTCTTTATCCAGTTAATGGAAATAAATATGCTTTACTAATGTCAAGTTTTTTTCTAGGTATTACGATGGATTTATTTTGTAATTCTGGAGGAGTCCATGCTGCAGCTTGTCTACTATTAGCATTTGTAAGGCCATCTATTTTTAAATTTTCATTTGGTTTAAGTTATGAATATCAAACTGTTAGACTGAATGATACTTTAACACCAGAGCGTTTTTCATTTATCCTATTAGCAGTAATAATTCATCATTTAACACTTTTTGTCCTTGAAGTTTTCACTTTTGAATACCTTTGGGATATTGTTCTTAGAACTATTATTAGCACCATTTTTACTATAATAATTTGTATCTTAATTATTTACTTAATCAAGCCAAGTAAACGATGAGAAAAGCATTATTACCTTCTGTAGTAATTATCGCAGCATCTTTGTTGTTGCTCCGAATTTTTTATTTGCAAGTTATAGACGACTCTTTCAAACTAAAGTCGGAGAATAACGCCATTAAAATCAAATACGATTATCCCGAAAGAGGTTATGTATATGATAGAAATGGAAAATTATTAATTGCCAATCAACCATCCTATGATATTATGGTTGTGCCAAAAGATGTAAAAAACATAGATACTTTAGAGTTTTGTTCACTACTTGATATTAGCAAAGAATTTTTTATCAAAAAAATTAATAAAGCTAAAGTCTATAGCCCAATGCTTCCTTCTGTTTTTTTACCTCAATTAAACAAATTGGAATATGCTGCTTTTCAAGAAAAAATTAGAAAATTTGGTGGTTTTTATATTCAAAAACGTTCATTAAGAGATTATCAAGTTGATTATGGTGCTAATGTTTTTGGTTTTATCACACAAGTAAATGAGAATATTGTAAAGAAGAATCCTTATTATATAGGTGGTGATTTAATTGGAAAACAAGGTATCGAACAAAGTTATGAAGAATTCTTAAGAGGTCAAAAAGGTGTAAAATACATTTTAAGAGATAAATTCAATAGAGAAATTGGTTCTTATAAAGAAGGAAAATACGATACGATTTCCAAACAAGGAAGTGATTTAACTTTAACTATTGATGGAGAACTTCAAAAATATGGTGAAGAATTAATGATTAATAAATGGGGTGGAATTGTGGCAATCGAACCAAAAACTGGTGAAATTTTAGCATTAGTAAGTGCGCCAAGTTTTAATCCTGCTTTGTTAGTAGGTAGACAACGTTCAAAAAATTATACTTTGCTACATAATGATTCTATTGCAAAACCATTATACGACAGAGGTCTTTTGGCAGAATACACACCAGGTTCGCCTTTTAAAATTCTAACTGGATTAATTGCTTTACAAGAAGGAGTTGTCACTGATAGTACACGATTTTCATGTCATCGAGGTTTTAGTTATGCTCGTGGACGTTTTATGAAATGTCACTGTTCTGGTGGAGCAGTTCAATTACACAGAGGAATTTATCAATCTTGTAATACCTATTTTTCTAATTGTTATATCAAATTGATTAACAAATACAAAGACCATAGTTATGCAGTTGACAGATGGGCAGACCATTTAAAAAGTTTTGGTTTAGGCGCTTTTATGGGTTATGATTTACCAATTGGTAAAAAAGGAAACATACCAACCTCTAAAACCTATAATAGGGTTTATAATGGTTGGAATTGGGATGGAAAAACAATCGTTTCAAATGCCATTGGACAAGGAGAGGTTTTGATGACTCCTATTCAACTCGCCAATTTCATGGCTACTGTTGCCAATAGAGGTTATTATTATACACCTCACATTGTTAAGAGAATTAAAGGTAATATTATTGATAAAAAATACAGAACCAAACATACTACTACTATTGATAGAAAATATTTTGAGCCTATAATCACAGGTATGAATGCAGTTTATGGTCCAGGCGGAACAGCATCAGGACTTGGAGTTGCAGGAATTGAAATCTGCGGAAAAACAGGTACAGCAGAGAATTATTTGAAAGTTAATGGTAAGCGTGTAAAACTTCAAGATCACTCGATATTTGTTGCTTTTGCTCCTAGAGACAATCCAAAAATTGCAATTGCAGTATTTGTTGAAAATGGATATTGGGGTAAACGTTGGGCTGGACCAATTACAACTTTAATGATTGAGAAATATTTAAACAAAAAAATCACTAAAGTTGATTTCGAAAAAAGAATGCTAACTGGAAGTTTGAAAGCACAATACGACAAGTTATATCCTAAGAAACATCAAGATAGTATTTCATTAATTAATAATAGAATTAAAGATAGTTTAGCAAAAATTAAAAGAACAAGAGATTCAATAAACGGAGTTTTGAAAAAGGAAATAAAAATTGATACTTTACAAAATCCCTAGTTTAAGTTAAAAATGAGAAACCAAAGTGTAACCAATAATATCGACTGGATTAGTATTGTCATTTACATTGCATTAGTTGTAATGGGATGGCTCAATATTTATTCGTCATCATTGTCTACCGTTTCAGAAGATGCTTCTATTTTTGATTTTACTCAAATTTATGGAAAGCAGTTTCTTTTTATCATTTTCTCTATTCCAATCATTTTTGTGGTTTTATCTGTAGAAGCTAAATTTTATGAAAAGTATTCTATAATTATTTTCGCAGTAGCTCTTTTATCATTAATTGGATTATTCCTTTTCGGAAAAACTATTGCTGGCCAGCGTTGTTGGTATGCCATAGGAAGTTTTACCTTACAACCTTCAGAGTTTGCAAAAGCTGCGACTTCACTAGCTTTGGCTAAATACTTAAGTGATGTTCAGGTTAACTTAAAAGACGTTAATAGGCAAATTCAAGTTTTAATTATCATTTTCCTTCCTGTAATGTTGATTCTTCCACAACCCGATCCTGGAAGTGCCTTAATTTACAGTGTATTCTTCATAGTACTTTACAGAGAAGGTTTGCCAGGTTGGTATTTACTTACTGGTTTTATAGCTATAATTTTATTCGTTTTAACTTTAGCAACCAACAACCCATACATTGTAATAGGAATTACTGCTTTAGTATTAATTATAAACTATTTTAGAAGTAGATTAGTTGACAGAAACATTATTGCAAGTGCTATTCTTTTGATTGTTATTACTGCTTTTTCATTTTCTGTAAATTTTGTTTTTAACAATGTGTTCAAACAACACCATAGAGATCGTTTCAATATTTTACTTGGTAAAGAAGTTGATATGAAAGGTGTTGGTTATAACACAAATCAATCTGAAATTGCTATTGGTTCGGGAGGATTTTTTGGGAAAGGTTACCTTGAAGGAACACAAACCAAAGGAGGTTTTGTACCAGAACAGCACACCGATTATATTTTTACAACCGTTGGTGAAGAATGGGGTTTCTTGGGTTCAATCTTTGTAATAGGTTTGTTTGTTGGATTAATACTAAGAGTGATTTATTTAGCCGAACGACAAAAAACAAAATTCAGTCGAGTCTATGGCTATTGCGTCGCCGGAATTCTTTTTATTCACTTTTTTGTAAATATAGCAATGGTTGTAGGTGTTTTTCCAACAATTGGGGTTCCATTACCTTTCTTTTCATATGGAGGTTCCGGACTTTGGGGTTTTACCATTTTATTGTTTATTTTCTTAAAAATGGATGCTAACAAAGTAAATGAATGGTAGTTTAATTGAAACTCCACGATTTATAATCGCTGCTTTTTTCCAAATTATTTTCAATTTTATCATTCAAACTCGGATAGAAATCAATTCCGGTCATTTTTTCTATTTCATCAACCGGAACGACAAACTCGTAAAGCGGTTTATTACTATCAACTGCTGGAACCAAAAAGCCTATCATCTTATACTCACTTCTTGAAGTATCTAATAAAACTTTATAAAAATATTCAGGAACAGCAACATCTTCCCGTCCAATAGTTTTTAAATCATCATTCAAAACACCTCCTGTTACAACATAAATCCCATCATATTTTGATGCCCAATAACGAACTTTTTGCTCTAAAGTATTCCAAATACCATTATTGAAATCATTCTTTTGAGGCGAAATATTTGATGTTAAAAAAGTTTCATCATAAGCTTCTTTAGAAAATTTCATATCACCAGCTGGACATAAATGACCTTTATCATAACCAGAACGTTTGTAATTTCTCCAATCTGCAGAACCAGTTTTTACCTTTTCATCTTCAATAAAAAAAGGCCTATCATAATCATGGTATGATTTTATTCCTTTAAGTTCATACGCAACCCATTCTGCTTGCTCAAATGCTTCATTATAGGATAATGTATAATACTTATGCTTTACAACTTGATTAGTTGTTGAAGAAGGCAGAAAATCAAACTCCGTATTATCAGTTTGCATTGAAGTTTCATTTTTTTCTGTTGAACCAGTTGAAACTTTAGGTTCCAAACTAGAATCTAACTCTTTTCTGCAAGAAACAGTTATTGTAGAAAATATTAGACATAAAATGATAGCAAGTACTAAAGAATTTTTCATAATTTTATAAATTGATTTAACTGTCCTATTTCAACATATAGGTAGTTGAAACTAATAAATTTAAAACTTAACAAATATGAAAATTAAATTTTTACTTACAGCCATTCTTCTTGTAAGTTTTCAAAACTTTTTTGCACAAGAAACGCCAGTTAAACAAGCTGTTGATTCTGTCAAACAAAATGTAATAGATGTAGAAAAACAAAGAGCTCTTGAAAAAGAACGTTTAGAAAAACAACTAAAAGAAGAAAAAAAAGCTTTAAAAGAAAAAGAAAAAGCTGAAGAGAAAGTTGAAAAAGCAGAAAAAGAAGCTAAGAATGCTGAAAAAAAAGCCGAAAAACAACAAGACAAATTAGAAAAAGAACAAAAGAAGTTTGAAAAAGAGCAAAAGAAATTAGCAAACGCTGAGAAAGATGTTGAAAAAGCTCAAAGTAAAATTGAAAAAGAAAGAAAGAATCTTGAAAAAATGCAAGCCAAACATGAGAAAGCAATAGCTAAAGGAAAACTTTCTCCAGTTGAAATTGAAAAAGGAAATGTTGCTTTAACAAAACAACAACTTAAAATAAAAGAAGCTGAAGAAGATTTAGAAAAAGCTCAAAAGAAACTAAAAAAACTTAGATAAAAAAAACGCTCCTATATTTAGGAGCGTTTTTTTATTACTTAAATTCTATTAAGATTTAATAACTTTTTCTTTTTTCAATTTAGTTGTCAATGCTTTTTTAGTATTTCCTGACTGTAAATCATCAAGAACATGGATTGCCTCTTCAATATAAATATCTTTAGAAAGACTTTCATGCCATCTTTCGCGTTTTTCTTTTAGTGTTACATCGGTTTTCATCTGCTCTTCTTCATAAGGCAACGATTTAAACTTAAACGCATTTGTATAATCAGCAATTGACTTATACTTTTTATTAGTTTCCTCTAATTGCTTTTGCTCTTGCTTGAATTTGTCAATTTGCAAACTATATACATTTTCTTCATTACGCTCTTGACGCCATTTAGCATTATCATCAATCAAATTCATTTGCGGATTACTTGCAATACGTTTCTTGCTATTTTGAATAGCCAAATCATAATTAGCAGCTTTATTCCAAAGTTTGTAATCAGCAGCTTCTATTTTATCCCAAGGCATTGCATTGTCTACGTCACGTTCACCCATTTTTAAATAAGCATAACTATCTGGCATCACAATATCACTGCTTACTCCTTCTAATTGAGTTGAACCTCCATTGATTCTGTAAAACTTTTGAGTAGTGGTTTTTAACGCACCTAAATCACCCAAAGTATTACCTCTCACAAACTGATTCAAATCGATAACATTTTGAACGGTTCCTTTACCATAAGTTTGCTTACTTCCTATAATCACAGCACGTTTATAATCTTGCATTGCTGCAGCCAAAATCTCAGAAGCAGAAGCAGAAAACTCATTGGTCATAATAACTAATGGTCCGTCCCACTCTACTTTAGCATCTTTATCATAAAGAACTTCTCTTTTCCCTGCAGCTGATTTAATTTGTACAATTGGTCCTTGCTCAATAAACAATCCGCCAATATCAACTACTGTTTTTAAAGAACCTCCTCCATTATCTCTAACGTCAACAATAATTCCTTGAACACCTTCACTTTTCAATCTGGCAACTTCTTGAGCAACATCTTTTCCGGCATCTCTACTGTCTTTATTTTCAAAATCGATGTAGAATTTTGGTAAATAGATAATTCCATACTTCACACCATTTTTCTCAACTACACTAGATTTTGCATAGGTTTCTTCAATTTCAACTTCATCTCTTATAATTGAAATTACTTTAAGCGAACCATCTGTTTTCTTAACAGTAAGACGAACTTCTGTTCCTTTTGGACCTTTTATTTTTTTAACGACGTCATCCAAACGCATTCCAACTACATCTACAGGATCGCTATCACCTTGAGCAACTTTAAGAACTACATCGCCTGCTTCTAATTCTTTTCCTCTCCAAGCTGGTCCTCCAGAAATTAATTCTGTGATTTCAGTGAAGTCATTTTTCTTTTGAAGACGTGCTCCAATTCCTTCTAATTTTCCACTCATACTAACATCAAAACGTTCTTTTTCGTCTGGTGCAAAATAAGAAGTATGTGGGTCAAATCTAGACGCGATGGCATTTACATAAACCGAAAACCAATCAGAACGATCTAATTCTTTACTTATAAAAGTGAAATTTTCATTCAATGATTTTAAAGTACTTTCTCTTGTCTCTTTTTCTAATTGCTCAAATGTTTTTGGTGCGTCATTCTCAGTTTTAGCAATACTTTCTTGAAACTTTTTCTCCAATTCAGGAGTTAGCTTATCACCCATTTTTAAACGATATTCTTTCAAACGCTCTTCTGGAGATTTATTTTTATTCTTTTGAATGTCTTCTTGAATTTTTTGTTTTTCAACTAAAGAAGATAATGTTGAGAGCTTCACTTGTTTTCTCCAACGTTCTTTTAAATCAGAAACATTTTTAGAATAAGGTGCTTTCTCATAGTCTGTATCAATATCTTCATTAATAGAATAATCAATAGGATTTTCTAATGCAGCTTTATAGTAGCTTTCACTTTCTTTCATTCTTTTGATAAGACGTGTATAAGTCAAATCAAAAAAAGTAAGTTGTTTGTTGTTGATTTGATCATCAATCTGTGTTTCGTATTTAGAAAACTCATCTATATCTGATTGCAAAAAGAATCTTTTTGATGGATCTAAAGCCGTGATATAATCTTTGTAAACACCTTTAGAAAAAGTATCATCTATTTGAGCCGGACTGTAATGTCCTTTTTCAATTACATACGTCAATAACTCAATAAGCAATTTATCTTTTTCTGGATCATTTTTATCTTTTGGGATAAAACTCCATAAACCAACGGAAAGTGCTAGTACAAGAAGTACTATTTTATAATGTCTTTTCATAAATTGAACTATTGTATTCATTAATTTTTCTACTAAATTACATAAAAAACTATGCCATTAAATTGTGATATCGCATAATTTTTTGTTAAAACCATTGCTATGGCTCAAAGTTATAAAATTTGTAATGGAATAAGTCTTAAAATAATTACTTTTGTTACACAAATAAAATTCAAATGTCTAAAAAACCTTTAATTCTAATAACCAACGACGATAGTATTTCTGCACCAGGAATTCGAACATTAATAGCAGTTATGTCTGAAATTGGAGAAGTTGTTGTGGTTGCGCCTGATAGTCCGCAAAGTGCTATGGGGCATGCTATTACTATCAACAACACCTTGCATTTGAATAAAATTTCTGCAGAAAATGCTGAGATTTTGGAATACAGTTGTTCTGGAACTCCTGTAGATTGTGTGAAAATGGCTGTAAATGAAATCCTGAAAAGGAAACCTGATTTATGTGTTTCCGGAATCAATCACGGTTCTAATTCTTCCATAAATGTAATTTATTCAGGGACAATGAGTGCTGCTGTTGAAGCCGGAATTGAAGGAATTCCTGCCATTGGATTTTCACTTTTAGATTATAATTGGAATGCCGATTTTGAACAAATCAAACCTTTTGTAAAGAAAATTGCACTGCAAGTTTTAGAACATGGTTTACCTGATGGAACGGTTTTGAATGTCAATTTTCCTAAATTAAAAACAGATGAAATAAAAGGAATTAAGATTTGTCGTCAAGCGAAAGCTATGTGGCAAGAAAAATTCGATAAACGAGTAACACCTTTTGGAAAAGAATATTACTGGTTAACTGGCGAATTCATTAATCAAGATAAAGGAGAAGATACTGACGAATTTGCTTTGGCAAACGGCTACATTTCTATTGTTCCAGTTCAATTTGATTTGACAGCTCATCATGCCATTCAAACATTAAATACTTGGGATTTATAATTTTAGATAAAAAATATTATTAAAATGAAGAAAACAGATTTACTTATCGGATTTTTTATTGGGTTGGTTGCTACATTTATAGGTTCTTATTTATTTTTAAAAACCCAAACCGAGTATGATTTAATAGAAGATTTTTCCATATTAAAAACTGAAGGATTACTTGGAAAAGTTGTGGCGCTTGGAGCTGTTTTAAACATAATAATTTTCTTCATTTTGTTAAAAAAGAATAAAGAATTTATGGCAAGAGGTGTTGTAATGGCAACAATAATTTTAGCAATAACCACAATGTTCTTATAGTTTATATGAAATATTATATCATTGCTGGAGAAGCATCAGGCGATTTACATGGTTCCAATTTGATGAAAGCATTGTATAAAGAAGATACAAATGCTGACATCCGATTTTGGGGTGGCGATTTGATGCAAAATGTAGGCGGAACTTTAGTAAAGCACTATCGTGAACTAGCTTTCATGGGATTTGCTGAAGTGGTTATGAATCTAAAAACCATTTTAAACAACATCAAAATTTGTAAATCAGACATTGAAAAATTCAACCCAGATGTGATAATTTTTATTGATTATCCTGGTTTTAATATGCGCATTGCAAAATGGGCAAAAGAACGAGGTATAAAAACACACTATTATATTTCACCACAAATTTGGGCATGGAAAGAAAGTAGAATCAAAGACATCAAACGTGATTTTGATAAACTTTATGTCATTCTTCCATTTGAAAAAGATTTTTATGAAGTAAAACATAATTTTCCGGTAGAATTTGTTGGTCATCCGTTAATCGATGCTATTCATAATCGAACTGTTATTGATTCTGAATCTTTTCGAAAAGAACATAAATTAGACAACAAACCGATTATAGCCATTTTACCAGGAAGTAGAAAACAAGAAATTTCTAAAATGCTTTCGGTAATGCTGAGCGTAGTTGATGATTTTCCAGAGTATCAATTTGTGATTGCTGGCGCTCCAAGTCAGGAATATTCTTTTTATGAAACATTTTTAAACAATAAAAACATCAAGTTTATTTCAAATAAAACTTATGATTTATTAAGTAATTCTTATGCAGCTTTAGTTACCTCTGGAACGGCTACTTTAGAAACGGCTCTTTTCAAAGTCCCAGAAGTGGTTTGCTACAAAGGTGGTTGGATTTCTTATCAGATTGCAAAACGAATTATTACTTTAAAATATATTTCGTTGGTAAATTTAATAATGGATGAAGAAGTAGTAACTGAATTGATTCAAGAAGAATGCAATCCAAAAAGAATTAAATCTGAATTGACTAAAATTCTTGATGAAAATCACAGAAAACAGTTACTTAAAAAGTATGATGATTTAGAACAAAAACTGGGCGGAATTGGAGCAAGCGAAAAAACGGCTCATTTGATAGTTAGCGCTTTAAAATAATATTAGCCTCTTTTTATCGTTAAAAATAATAAAGCCCTATTGTTTTGAAAAAAATCCTACTACTTTTCACACTACTCATTTTGGTTTCTTCTTGTAAAACAAGTTCGTCGACTACTAGTTCAAACAATAAATTAGCAGAAAAAATTATAGATGATGCAACAAGTAAAATTGGTTCTCCTTATCGTTTTGGTGGAACTACAAATGCTGGCTACGATTGTTCTGGATTAGTATTTACATCTTTTAAAAAATATGATTTATCACTTCCTAGAACTTCAAAAGAAATGGCTAAAGAAGGAAAAATTATTACTAAAAGTAACGCTCAAAAAGGCGATTTAATTTTCTTCAAAACTGGCGGTTCTAGTCAAATTAATCATGTTGGATTAATTGTAGATGTTAATCGCGATGATATAAAATTTGTTCATTCTTCTACCAAAAAAGGTGTAATCATTTCTTCAATAACCGAAGATTATTACAGAAAATCCTTTGTTCAAATTAATCGAATTTTAGAATAATTATTTTTTTTGTAGGAATATACTTTTTTGCATACTTTTATAGAAATGAAAGTATTACAATTCCCATTAGTAAGAATAACGCTTTGTTTTGTGCTTGGAATAATTTTTTCTCAAATCACAAAACCTAATTTATTATTGCTTTTTATAGCTCTATTACTTTGCATTTTTTCTTTGATTTTTTTCTATTTCAAAAATAAAAACGACTTAATTCAAAAACCTTTATTTGGATTTGTAGCACTTTTTACTTCTTTCCTAATCGGAATGATTAATTTGAGTATTAGTAATCAAACGTTGAATAAGAATCATTATTTACATCAAGTAAAAGAAACAGAAAATGAAATTTCTACAGAACTAATTATCAAAGAAAAACTAAAAAACACTTTGAATAATGATCGTTATGTTACCGAAATGATTCAATTGAATGGTAAAAAAAGTTACGGTAAAATAATTTTAAATATCAGAAAAGATAGTGTGCTTCCCACTATAGAAATTGGTTCTCATTTAATGGTTAATGGTTCTTTCTACAAAAACAGAAAACCAAACAATCCCAATCAATTTGACTATGGAAAGTACCTTGAAAATCAGCAAATCTATGCTCAGATTTATGCCGATGTGACCGATATCAAAATCAATCCAATTGTAGATAAAAGCATTTCTTATTATGCAAGTAAACTTCGAAATAGGATTATACAAAATCTAGAAAAAAATAATTTTAACAAAACCGAATTAAGTGTTGTTATCGCCTTAATTCTTGGTCAACAACAAGATATTTCTCAAGAAGTAATTCGTGATTATCAATATGCTGGAGCCGTTCATGTTTTATCAGTTTCAGGTTTGCATGTTGGATGTATTTTATTATTCGTAACCTTTTTACTAACTCCAATTCCAAATACAAAAAGAGGGTCAATTATTAAATTAGTTCTTGTCATTCTATCACTTTGGACTTTTGGAATATTAGCAGGACTTGCACCATCTGTTGTTCGTTCGGTAACAATGTTTTCGTTTGTAGCTGTTGGAATGTTTTTAAGACGAAGCATCAATATTTATAACACATTGCTGGTTTCTGCTTTGTTAATCTTATTAGTAAAACCTTCTTTTCTTTTTGATATTGGATTCCAATTAAGTTATGTTGCTTTATTTTTTATTGTTTGGCTACAACCGCTCTTAACTTCCATTTGGACACCTAAAAACAAAATCATCAACTATTTTTGGGACATAATTACTGTTTCATTTGCCGCTCAGATTGGAACATTTCCTCTAAGTATCTACTATTTTCATCAATTTCCAGGATTATTTTTTATTACTAATATTGTAATTCTTCCGGGTTTGAGTGTAATTCTTGGCATTGGAGTTATTGTAATGATTCTTGCTGTATTCAATGTTGTATGGATTCCGATGATGAAACTGTTAGAATGGAGCATTTGGTTACTGAACAAGATTATTTCTTGGGTAGCATCGTTTGAAAATTTTATATTTAAAGATTTGTCACTCAACTCCTACATGATGTGGTGTTGGTATTTAGTCATCATCGGAATAATTCTTTGGTTCAAAAAACCCACTTTCAAGAAATTGGCATTTAGTATGATTGCCATTATTGGATTACAACTTGTTACAATTTATGCAAAATATGACAGTCAGAAGAACAGTGAATTTATCGTTTTTAGCAAAAAGAAAGTAACTATAATTACAGAAAGACAAGGAAATAAAGTTACGCTTTATAGTAACGATAGCATTCTAAAAACAACTGACGACAATCTTGCTTTAAAATCTTATTTAGTTGCCAATTTTTGTGAGATTGAAAAGAAAAAAGCTTTGTCAAACTTGTTTTATTTCAAAGACAAGAAAATTCTTTTAATAGATAGTAGTGCCGTTTTTATTGAAGAAGAAAAACCAGATATTCTATTACTTACAAATTCGCCAAAAGTAAATCTAGAGCGTATCTTTCAATCATGGAAACCTCAACAAGTTGTTGTCGATGCTACCAATTATAAAACCTATATCAAAGTGTGGCGAGAAACTTGTAGAAAAGAAAAAATCCCTTTTCATGATACATCAGAAAAGGGATTCTATAAATTATAACTAAGCTTTTTTCTTAGTTGCTTTTTTCTTTTTGGTAGCTTTTTTTGCAGTTTTTTGTTCTTCTTCTGTGTAAGGAACAAACTTAGCAACCATTTTATTGGCTCCATCTAACCATACTGTTGGTCCACCAGCTACATAACCAGTTTCACCTAGAAGCTCAAAACTAGTTTTACCATCAACCGGTGCACCAGCTTTTGCAATTCTAACTGAAGGATATCCTCGTATTGCAAAAAATTGTTGCAATTGACTATTTTGAATTTTTAAAGCATCTGATTGTGGAGTTCTCCTTGGAAAATCAAGCTCTACTAAAACCACATTTTCTTTTGCCCATGCGATAAACTCAGGTGTTTTAAAAACCTCATTTTGCAAACGAATACACCATCCGCACCAGTCACTTCCTGTAAAAAACAAGAATAATGGTTTGTTTTCAGTTTTTGAAACTGCAATGGCTTCATCGATATTAGTATGCCAAGTTAATTTCTCTTGGGCTTGAATTGTCATTGAGGAAACGACAAGTAATAATGTTATAAATAATTTCTTCATTTCTTTTTTTTTACAAATATATTCAAAAATAGTACCAAAAAATGTCGGCTACTTTACTTCTTGCATTAGTTTTTTAATTAATGGCGAAATTGCTATTAAAAGTATTCCTGCAACTAAAGCGTAAATTGCTAATTGTTGATAGCCATCTGCATAGGTATTTAACTTTTCTAAATTAGTTGCATCTTTGGAAGCTTCTGCAATATTTGCTCCAAGTAAACCTGCAAAATACTGTCCATAAGCAGATGCTAAAAACCACATTCCCATAATTACTGCTTGAAGTTTTTGTGGTGATAATTTCGTCATAGCACTCATTCCAATTGGAGATAAACATAATTCACCAAAAGTGATGACAAACCAACCAAAAGTGAATAAATTTAGAGATGTTTTTCCATCAGCACCTGCAAAAAACTTTGTGTAATAAAACACCCAAAAACCACCTGCTAAGAATAGAAAACCTAATCCAAACTTAACAACAGTATTGGGTTCAATTTTTCTTTTTGCCATCCAAATCCATAAAACGCCAAGTAAAGCTGCAAAAACAATTACAAAAAATGCTCCTGATGAATTATTTACTCCATTAGGATCAAGTTCAATACCTAACAAATTAGTATTCAAATTATTTGCTGCAAATAAACTTAAAGAACCTCCACTTTGCTCGTAAAACGCCCAAAAGAAAATGGAAAAAATAATAAATACTAATGCTGCTATAAGTTTTTTGTTTTCAGCTATCGAAAAATTTCGCATTTCATAAAATAAATACAGAATAGAAACTGGTCCAATTATCATCATGAAATAATCTGTATAAACGGTGTTGGCAACCATTAATATTATGATTGGAATTAAAATTAACGACCCAATATAAGTTGCAATTTCATATATTTTTCTTTTAGAATTCTCAATATTTTTAAGTGGAGATAATCCTATTTCGCCCAAACTTTTTTGTGTCTGTGTAAAAGTTAATAAACTAATAACCATAACTATTGCTGCAAAACCAAAGGCGTAATTCCAACGCAGATTTTCGGGTACAAACCCATGCCAAAGTGTGCCGTTAGCAACTGCAATGCAAACATATCCGCCAAGTAATGCTCCTAAATTAATTCCGGCATAGAAAAGAGAAAAACCTGCATCACGTCTAATATCATTATCTTTATACAGTTGACCAACCATTGATGAAATATTTGGTTTGAAAAAACCTGTTCCAACAATTGTAAAACCAATTCCTGTAAAAAATAAATCTTTTGGGCTAAATGCTAATATTACACTTCCAACAATCATCAAAATTCCACCCCAAAAAAGCGATTTTCTCAATCCAAGGATTTTATCGGCAAACAATCCACCAATAAAAGTAAAAGCATAAACCCATGCTTGAGTTGCTCCATACTGAAGATTAGCAGTGGTTTCATCCATTTTTAGTTGACTAACCATAAACACTGCTAACATTCCTCTCATTCCATAGAAACTAAAGCGTTCCCACATTTCAGAGAAAAACAAATACCATAATTGTTTTGGATATTTTCCTTTAAAGTCTTGAATTTGTTCTATTGACTGATTGATCTCCATAATTAATTGATTCCGTGGTCTTTCATTACTTTATTTAAGTTTTTCACTAGGGCAAACATTAATACAGTTGCAAACATCAACAATCCGAAGTTTACCCAAAAGAAATTGGCTTTATCGTCGTAAGTATCCCACATACTAGCTAAAACTCCAGATAATTTATTTCCTATTGAAGTTGCTAAAAACCATCCGCCCATCATTAATGCCGTAATATTTTTTGGAGATAATTTAGAAACAATCGATAATCCCATTGGACTTAGGAACAGTTCTCCGATTGTTATAATTCCGTAATTAGCAACCAACCACCAAACGGATACTTTTTCCATTCCATTGTTTCCAATATGAACTGCAGCAACCATTACTAGAACAGATAAAGCTGAAATTAATAATCCGAAAGCGATTTTTGTTGGAGTTGATGGTTCTTTTTTTCTGCTTCTTAAAAAGGTAAAAAAGGCAACAACAAGCGGCGTTAATATAATAACCCAACCTGGATTTATAGACTGACTTAAATTGGTTGCCCAAATGGAAACTGTCGAACCTTCTTGAGGTAACTTATTTTTTTCAACATTTCTAAAATAAACAGGGTAGTTTACTTCCTTAACTACTTTTCCATTTTCTTTTTGAAGTCGGAAACTTGCATCGTATAATTCAGTTGAATCCTTTTTGTATTCTATATCTTTTGCCAATTTTAAATTACTAAAAACAGCTTGAGTTGTTCCGCTTATTTCTCTATCGGTGTACCTATCTGCCCATGTTGTTAATGCCGAACCATTTAATTTGAAAACTGCCCAAAATAAAATCACAACTGCAAATATGGAAAGTAATGCTCCGATTGGTCGTTTTTCCTCCGGTTTTGCTTTGAAATATAAACTACCATAAAAGTAAACTACTGGAAGACAAGCAAAAATAAAGGCATCTGTACTATCAGAACCAAAAATCGAACTATCTAAATTTACATCAGACTGAACTCCTTTAATCAACCAACCAATAACTCCAAAAACCACTGACGGAACTAAAATGTATAATACAATTTTAGAAAATGGCATGTCTCCTTCTTGAATTCCTTTTTTATCGGTTTTATCGCCGTAATGTTTTGTTCCTAGAAGAAATACGATTACACCGATAAACATTCCTAAACCTGCCGCCATAAAGGCATATTGCCAACCTAATAAAATTTGCAAAGCAGCGCCAAAAAAGTTACAAATGAAAGCACCAATATTTATTCCCATATAGAAAATATTGTAACCTTCATCTTTCTTTTCTTTGTATTGCTCATCGTTGTAGAAATTACCTAATAATGTTGAAATATTGGGTTTGAAAAATCCGTTTCCAAGAATTACTAAAGTCATTGCAACATATAACATTGGTAGACTATGAATTCCCATCATAAAATAACCAGCACCCATCATTATTCCACCAATAACAATTGACTTTTTATAACCAAGATATCTGTCGGCAACTAAACCACCAATAAACGGTGTTAAAAACACCAAAGCAATAAAAGTTCCGTACAAATCGGAAGCTTCTTTCTCTGTCATGGCGAAACCTGCTTCGACATCTTTAAGATACAAAGTAAAAATTCCAATCATTAAATAATAACCAAAACGTTCCCACATTTCAGATAAAAATAAGTAAGGCAATGCTTTAGGATGACTTTTCCACATAATAATTCAATTTAAAAAAACAAACCTACAAGGATTTCTTGTAGGTTTGAAAGATATAAAAATATTTTTAAATGATTATCTATCTAATTCAGGAATAACTTCAACATGATCGTTGTGCATTCTTTTTTCTAACCAAGAACTCAATACAAATAAAATTGCAGCGGCAACTCCTGACATGATTATGAATAATACAAAAAACTCATATAGATTTGTAATTTGAAAACCTAAGAAACTAGTTGCTCCACCAGTTCCATCTTCTCCACCAGGAATTAAGGCACTTAAAGTTCCAGCAAATTTATTTGCAGCAGCATTTGCTAAAAACCAAGTTCCCATCATTAAAGATGATAAACGTAAAGGCGCTAATTTTGAAACCATTGATAATCCAATTGGTGATAAACATAATTCGCCAATAGTGTGAATTACATATAAACCTATCAACCACCACATAGAAACTTTTTCACCCAATCCTAAACCTTTAACAGCTATAGCAATTACAACATATCCCATAGCTACTAGACCTAGTCCTATTGCCATTTTCTTTGGAGATGATGGTTCTAATTTTCTTGCATATAAAAATCCCCAAACCATTGTCATAATTGGTGCAAGTGAAATAACAGCTAATGGATTTACAGATTGAAAATAAGAAGCTGGCATTTCCCATCCAAAAAGTGATCTCTCAGTTTGTCTATCAGCAAATAATGTTAATGATGCACCAGCTTGTTCAAATGCACCCCAAAAGAAAATTACGAAGAAGGCAAGTATAAAAATCACTGTAATTCTTTGTGTTTCAATTTTAGACAAACTTTTATCACTAAAAATTAAAACTGGCATGGCAACCATAGCCCCATAAATAAAGTAGCTTATGATATCAATATCGCTTTTGAACATTTGTTTGAAATTCAACATGAAGAAAATAATTGCGATTGAACCAATTATCATTCCGATGCTTTTTGCATCTAATTTTTTAACAGGCAAACCAATATGTTTTCCATCCTCAGAAATAAGATATTTCTTTTGACCCAGAATAAAAGCTACAAGACCAATTAACATTCCGATTCCTGCTGCTAAAAATCCCCATTTGAAATCCATAGAACCACAAACTAATGGCGAAAAGAAAGCGCCAAGGTTAATTCCCATGTAGAAAATGGTAAATGCGCTATCAATTCTTCTATCATTTGCAGGATACAACTGACCAACCATTGTAGAAATATTTGGCTTAAAGAATCCATTTCCAATAATGATTGCTGTTAATCCCATCCACATTAATGAAATACCACCATTTGCACCTGCAGCAGCACTAAAAAACATAAAAAATTGTCCAATTGCCATTAACAAACCTCCAATAATAATACTTCTTCTATTACCCAAATATTTATCACATAAATAACCACCTAAAAGTGGTGTTAAATATACTAATCCAGTATAACTCCCATATATTTGAGAAGCATCAGCATCATTCATTGATAATCCAATAGCCTGATCTGTCATAAATAAAATGAAAATTGCTCTCATTCCATAATAACTGAAACGTTCCCACATTTCTGTGAAAAATAGGAAGTAAAGTCCTTTTGGATGTCCTGTTTTTACCTGTTCACTCATTTTAATTTGTTTTTAGTTTGTATTTAGTTGATTATAGTTTCTCTTTTATGTAATTCGTCATTTTATTGTACAACTGAATTCTTGTTTTTCCACCAAATATTCCGTGGTTTTTGTCAGGGTAAATTGCCCAATCAAACTGCTTATTAGCTTGAACTAGTGCTTCAATCATTTGCATTGAATTTTGAACATGAACGTTATCATCCGCTGTTCCGTGAATTAGTAAAAAGTTACCTTTTAATTTACTCACATGATTGATTGGCGAATTGTCATCATAACCACTGGCATTTTCTTGTGGTGTTGTCATGTATCTTTCGGTGTAAATACTATCATAAAATCTCCAATTAGTAACTGGAGCAACGGCAATTGCCATTTTGAAAACATCTGCACCTTTGAACAAACAATTGCTCGACATGAATCCGCCATAAGACCAGCCAAATATACCAATTCTAGATTTATCTACATAAGCATAGCTTCCTATTACTTTTGCAGCATCGATTTGATCTTCAACTTCAAATTTTCCTAACTCTTTTTGAGTACATTTCTTGAAAGCTGCACCTTTATAACCTGTTCCACGACCGTCAACACAAGCAATAATATAACCTTGTTGAGACAACATCATGAACCACATATCGTTGGTATCTAACCAATTATTAGCTACTTCTTGCGAACCTGGTCCTGAATATTGATACATGAAAACTGGATATTTTTTTGTAGCATCAAAATCTTTTGGCTTAATCATCCAAGCATTTAGTTTGTGCCCTTTTTCAGTTGTAAGTTCGAAAAATTCTTTTGTTGGCAAATCATATTTTTTTAATTTTTCAACCAAAGCTGTGTTGTTTACAATTTCTTGAGCTTGTTTTCCGTCTTTAGAACTATTCAAAGTATAAGTTGGCGGAACAGTTGCACTAGAATAAGTATTAATAAAATAAGTGAAATCTGGACTAAAAGTCGCTGCATTTGTTCCAACTAGTGAAGATAATTTTACTTTCTTTTTTCCGTCAAGTGAAATTTTATAAACGTCTCTCAAAATAGAACCTTTCTCTACAGATTGATAGAAAACCGTTTTAGTTTTTTCGTCAAAACCATAATAAGAAGTTACATCCCAATTTCCTTTAGTAACTTGATTTTTTAATTTTCCGTTTTTATCGTACAAATAGATATGATTGAAACCATCTTTTTCTGATGTCCAAATAAAACTGTTGTCTTTCAAAAATGTTAAATTATCAGTAACATCTACATAAGCCTTATCTTTTTCATTCAAAACTACTTTTGGACTAGCTGTAGTTGCATCAACAAAAATCAAATCTAAATTATCTTGATGACGATTAAGAACTTGAACTGAAACTAAATTAGCATCGTTAGTCCATTTCATTCTTGCAATATAGAAATCAGAATAATTTCCTAAATTAATTGGTTGAGAAATATTGCCACTTAAATTATAAATATGCAATGAAACTAAAGCATTTTTCTCACCAGCTTTTGGATATTTAAACGTTTCTGAAGTTGGATATAAGTCCTTTTTATACAAATCCATTGAAAATTGTGGCACTTCGCTTTCGTCAAAACGAATGTAAGCTAGTTTTTTACTATCCGTACTCCAATCGAAAGCACGAACAAAAGCAAATTCTTCTTCGTAAACCCAATCAGTAATTCCGTTAATAACAGCATTTTTCACACCATCATTAGTAACTCGTGTTGTATTTTTTGAAGCAATATCATAAATGTATAAATCATTTGTTTTGGCATAGGCAATTTTAGTTCCGTCAGGAGAAAAAGTTGGCTCTTGAACTTGTTCTAATACTTTAGTTAACGCTTTTGATGCAAGGTTATATAAGTAATAATCTGCAGTAAAAGAATGACGGAAAATTGAGTTTGAATTATTAGCAATTAAAATTTGCTTTTCATCATTACTAAATACGTAACTATCTATTCCATTATCTGATAATTCCTTGAAGTTTTTAGTATCTATTAATGTAGAAACTTTTTTTAGTGTAGCAAAATCATAAAGATCGATTTGCTGGCTTTTTGTAGCTCTATCAGTATTTAAAACAGTGTACTGATTGGTGTTTTTCATGGATTGCAAGGCGTCCATTCCTTTGGCACGAAAAGCGCCTGTGTAGATTTCTTCAACCGAAATTTTTTGCTGTGCAACAACAGAAAAAGTTGTTAAAAGAAAGAGCGTAATAATTTTAGTAATTTTCATTTTCTTGATTGATTATAAAACGAGTTCAATTTTAGTGAAAAATTCCCAAATAATGGCATATTTTTATGTTAAATGCAGTTTTTAGTATTTTTAAATTCCTCCAAAACAAAATATAAGAATTAATTCTAAAGCGTATCTTTGCTAAAAATAAGATATAATCATTTGAACATGAATAACGCTGTTGCCGGATTTTCAAAACTATCAAAAGAAGATAAAATCAATTGGATTGCTACTGAATACTTTACCAATCCATCAGAAGCTATTACGACAATAAAACAATATTGGAACAACGATTCTAAATTGCAACAATTGCATGATGAATTTATTGAAAACACGATTACAAATTTCTATTTACCAATGGGAATTGCTCCAAATTTTCTAATCAATAACAACTATTATTCGGTTCCAATGGTGATTGAAGAGAGTTCAGTTGTTGCTGCAGCTGCAAAATCAGCTAAATATTGGAGTACTCGTGGCGGATTTAAAGCAACGGTTTTGAATTCAGAAAAAATTGGACAGGTACATTTTATTTATAAAGGTGATGTTCAAAAATTAGAAAATTTCTTTAAAGTAACAAAATCAAAATTGGTTGAAGAAACCGAAAACATCACCAAAAACATGCAAAAACGCGGTGGTGGAATTTTGGATATTGAACTAAGAAATAAAACCAATGAATTAGAAAACTACTTTCAACTGCATGCCACTTTTGAAACGAAAGATTCTATGGGAGCAAATTTTATAAATTCTTGTTTAGAGCAATTTGCAAAAACATTAAAAGTAGAAGCTCAAAATTATGATGGTTTTTCTGAAGAAGAAAAAAACATTCAAGTAGTGATGAGCATTCTTTCTAATTATGTTCCCAATTGTATTGTTCGTGCTGAAGTTTCATGTAAAATTGAAGATTTAGCCGAAAAGAAAATCGAGAATCCAGAAGAATTTGCAGAGAAATTTGTTCAAGCGGTCAAGATTGCAGAAATAGAACCTTTTAGAGCAGTAACGCACAATAAAGGAATTATGAACGGAATTGACTCAGTAATTCTTGCAACTGGAAATGATTTCCGAGCTGTTGAAGCTGGCGTTCATGCTTATGCTTCTCGAAACGGAAAATATTCAAGTTTATCTCATGCTAAAATAGAAAATGGTGTCTTTACTTTTTGGATGGAAATTCCATTAGCTTTAGGAACTGTTGGCGGATTAACTTCATTGCATCCATTAGTGAAAATGGCTTTACAGATTTTAGGAAAACCATCGGCACATGAATTAATGCAGATAGTTGCAGTAACTGGATTGGCACAAAATTTTGCAGCTTTGCGTTCGTTAACCACAACTGGAATTCAAGAAGGACACATGAAAATGCACATTAATAATATTTTGAATCAGTTTCAAACTTCTGATGAAGAAAGAATAATGATTAAAAAGCACTTTGAAAACAACACTATTTCTCATGCTGCAGTTGTAGAATTTATTGAAAATTTAAGAAAATAATTTTGTGAAAAAAGAATTCTACAGCAACGGAAAATTATTAATCACAGGAGAATATGTGGTTCTTGATGGCGCAAAAGCGTTAGCGTTACCAACAAAATTTGGTCAGAATTTAATTATTGAATCTTCAGAAAATGAAGTTATTCAATGGAGAAGTCATGACCATGATGGAAGTATTTGGTTTGAAGACACTATCCCATTTTCTAGTATCATTGAGAAGAAAAATTATGATGAAATTCATAACATAAAAAACACACTAATTGAGATTTTGCACGAAGCATATCTTATGAATTCTGACTTTATTACAAATTCAAAAGGTTATAAGATTACAACGGAACTCACCTTTCCTAAATTTTGGGGTTTGGGCACTTCTTCTACTCTAATTAACAATATTGCTCAATGGTTAGAAATTGACGCCTACGAATTACTTAAAAGAAGTTTTGGAGGAAGTGGATATGACTTGGCTTGTGCTCAAAATGATTCGGCAATTATCTACCAATTAGTCAATGAAAAACCAATAATAGAAAAAATAGCTTTCGAACCTGATTTTACTGATAAAATACATTTCGTTTATTTGAACAGAAAGCAAAGTAGCAAATCTGCAATTGCTTCATATCTAGACAAACAAGGAGATATTGGGAAAACTGTAAAAGTAATTGATGCAATTACAAAGACAATTGTAGATGCAACAGGACCAAAAGAATTTGCATTAGCATTACATAAACATGAAATTGAAATGAGTAATGTTTTAGAACTTCAAACAGTTCAAGAAGCTTTGTTTGATGATTTTAGTGGAGTTATCAAAAGTCTTGGTGCTTGGGGTGGCGATTTTGTTTTAGCAATTTCTAAAGAAAACCCAATAGAGTATTTCAACAATAAAGGATACAAGGTAGTGATACCTTATAAAGATATGATATTATAAAACTAAAAAATCCCGAATTACTTCGGGATTTTTTATATAATTTTTAGAAAGAATCTACTAATAGAATTCTAATCTATTATCGTCAATTTTTGCATCATTTTTCAATGCTGGGAAAACTCTTCCTGAAGCTTGACCTGCATTAGCTTTCAATTTGTTTACATAATCGTCATACTTAGGCAATTTTGGTGCTTTAGCAACAGATTTTGTTTTGATAACATAAACTCCAGAATTTCCTTCGATTGGAGCAGATACTTTATTTGCTGGAGATCCAAAAGCAGTTCCAACTACTTTAGCTTCTAATCCAACATTTGCTAAAACAGCATTATCAACAGATGCAGCTGGCGCATTTTGAACAGTAGTTGCATTAGCTTTAGCAATTGCTTCTAATGAAGAACCTTTCATTTTAGCCATAATTTTTTCAGCTTTCTTTTTGTTTTTGATAATACTTTCAACTAATGGTTTAGCTTCTTCAACTGTCATTAGACCTTTTTCGTTGATTTTTTTCAATCTAGCAATGATGTTTCCAACATTAACAACTTCAAATCTTTTTACGTCACCAACATTAGTATCATCACTGTAAGCCCATTTTATAACTTGTCTTTGATTACCAGCAGCACCAAAAGCTTCATCCATTGGTTTAGCTTTTATTGATGGATTTACAGTAAGTTTAGCCGCCTTTGCAACTGTAGCAAAATCTTTACCTGCTGCATCCATTTCAAACTGTGTAGCTTTTGTAAAAGCTTCGTTTGTTGTTTGCTCTGATGCTTCAATTTTTTGAGCAACAGTAGCTAAACGAATTGCATCTTGCTTATCGGTAACATTAATAATATGGTAACCAAATTCTGTTTCTGCAATACCAATTTTTCCAACTGGATTATTAAAAACGAAATCTTTATATCCTTTAGCAAAACCAGTTTCTCTAGAGATGAATCCCATATCACCACCATTTTGTTGAACAGATGGGTCTTCAGAATTTGTTAATGCCATCATTTGGAACATTGAAGGATTTGCCAAAACTTGAGCTAACAATGCATCAGCTTTAACTTTAGCTTCTTCTTTAGTTCTTTTTTCTTTTGGAGCAGCTCTTTCAGCACCAACCCAACTAATTAAGATGTGACTAGATTTAACTTGATCACCAGCTTTTCTACCCATCACTTTAGAAATGCAGTAGTAGTTTCCGTTGATGTATGGCCCGTAGATTTCACCTGCTGGCAAAGCAAATAATTTATCAGCATGCTCTGCAGGCAAATTTTGTTTTGTTACATATGTAGAATCGTATGGTTTATCTGAATTTGCAGCAACGAAATCAGCAACATTTGTAGCGTTTCTAAAACTTGGTAATGTATCGTTTTTACCTGTTTCTTTATTATAAACAACGCTACCTGTTAAAAGTCCGTTGATTTTAGCTTTCATTTCTTCTTCATCTTTTGCAGATGGTTTGTCTTCAATTAAAACGTATTCAATTTCACGAGTTTCCTCAGATTTGAAACGTTTTTCATTTTTCTTCATGTATTCTAAAATGTCAGCATCTGTAACTTTTACATCACTATCTTTAATTGTAGAATATAACACAGAAACGTAATCAAAATTTACTTTGTTAGCTTCCAATTCATATTTGAATTTTCCGTCAGCATTTGTAACATACATTCCAGCTTTGATCATTGAGCTGTAGATTTGGAATTTAGAGTTGATGTCAGCATCTTTTTCTCTATCTTTCATCATCTGAGCTTGTTCTGGATTATTTTTAAAATATTCTTTAAACTTAGCCAAGTCAAATTTTCCTAATTGATTTAAGAACATTGGATTTTGACCAATATTTGGATCTTTTTTGAAAAATTCAACAATATGATTATCACTAGTACGAATACCAGCTTTTTCAAATTGCTCATTTATTAAAGCAATTGCAACTTCTTGCTCCCAAACTTGATTAGCTGCTTGCGTTTGTGTTATAGGTTGTCCGTTTTGTCCGTTCTTTTCAGTATTTGCAACTTTAATTCTAAAGTCTTCAAAAGCAATGTCTTTTCCATTTACGCTTCCTACATCATGAGATTGACTTTTGATTCCATTTGAAAACAAATCTTGAATAACAAATGCTAACAAAGCAAGACCAATAACTAATAAAAGTAATCCCGAGCGCTTTCTAATTTTTTGTAAAACTGCCATTTTTATATATGTTAATTTTTTAATTCAGTTTGCGAAAATACAATTATCTATGAAATAATTATAGTTGATATGCTATAATTTACAATAAAATGTGATTTTTTTTTATTCTTAGTCGGAAATAGTCATTTTTACTACTTCAATTTTGGTGTTTGTTGCCTCTTCAATCACAAAATGAAAGTTGTCAATTGTAATTTGATTGCCTTTTTGCGGAATCTCTTTTGAAGTATTTACTATAAATCCGCCAAGAGTTCCGTAGGAATCATTTTCAGGAATATTGAGTTTATATTCTTGATTAAGATATTCTACATCTAAACGAGCAGAAAAAAGATAGGAAGTTTCATCTAGTTGTTGTTCTACCAATTCTTCATCGCTATCGTGCTCATCTTCAATCTCTCCAAAAAGCTCTTCAATAATATCTTCCACAGTCATTATTCCTGCAGTTCCTCCATATTCATCCAGAATTACTGCAACACTCTTTCTTTTCTTGGTTAGTAAATTTAAACCATCCTTTATAAAAATAGTTTCAGGCACATACTCAACTGGAATCATTACCGATTTTATACTTCGAGGTTTTTTAAATAATTCAAAAGAATGAACGTAACCTATAATATCATCTATTGAATTTTGATAAACTAATATTTTTGAATACCCTGTTTTGATAAACAATTCTCTCAACTCTACCACAGAATCATATATATCTACCGCAACTAGCTCTGTTCTTGGCGTCATAATATCTCTTGCTTTTACACCTGAAAACTCAAGTGCATTTTGAAATATCTGAATTTCAGAATCAACATCTTCATGGTCTTCAACAGAACTCATTTGTTCGTTTATATAGTTTCCTAATTCTACTTTACTAAAAAATGACGGCACATAATCGCCTTCTGTATTAAAGAATTTTTTTAAAATAAAATCAGAAATCCATATGATAAAGGTTGAAATATAATTGAATACTAAATAAAACACATAGGTAGGAAATGCAAAAAATTTCATCAAACTATTAGAATAAATCTGAAAAAATACTTTTGGCAAGAATTCTGAAGTCACTAAGATAATTAGCGTTGAAATGATTGTTTGAAGTAGAACATTTGAAAATTCAGACAATTGAAATCCGAACGAATTAATCCAATTCATTAACAAATCACCCATAAAAAAACCGTAAACAACAATTGCAATATTGTTACCAACAAGCATTGTCGCAATAAATTTGGATGGCTTTTCTGTTATTTTAGTTAAAATTTTAGAAAGGAATGTATCTTGTTTTTTTTCAATTTCAAGATAGATTTTGTTGGATGAAATATAAGCTATTTCCATCCCAGAGAAGAAAGCAGACAGTAATAAACATATTATGATTACTGTTATTTCCACTAAGTATTATTTTGATTACCTTGATTATTCTGATTTTTTCTATCTTCAAATTTCTTTGCAAAACGAGTTCTAAAGAAAAAAGTGAAAAAAGCTAATCCAGCAAGAACAACGCTCAACCATGGTTTTTCGGCATCATTCCATTTAGAAATTGCATCATAAACCATGATGAAACCGATTAGCAAATAAATATATTTTGTTATTTTAAGATAGTTCATGTTTAATTATTGTTTTCAACTTCTCCAGTTACACTCTGAGAGTTTATTATTTTAAAATCTTTACTAAAATCTACACCTTCACCAAAAGAAACTCCTTTTGGATCTGTAAATTTATATCTTTTTTCGGTATAAAACCATTCGTTTTTTTGATCAAAATACAATTGTTCTGTTTCAAATAATTGTCCTGTTTCATTTGTGATTTTCACACTTCCTTGCAAATCAATTAAATCGGTGTTTTTGAATGTCACAGCGTATTTTGAAGTTACAAAGGTTCGCTTTCCGTTTTCATCATACAAAGTTACATTTACACCTTTTGGAAATTCTGTAAAAGGAAATTCAACTGCAGCATAATCTAACATCTTATCGCTAATAAGAATAGATTTAATTCTACCAGAATCTGTGTATTTAATATTTATAGAATCAGCCTCACCACTTGGAGTAAACTCTGCAAAAGTAGATTTTTGAACTTCTTTAAAATTACTTTCGCAAGCAAATAGTATAAAAACCACTATTGTAGTAAATGAAAAAAGTAGTGATTTTTTAAACATTAATTGCATTACAAAATTACTGTTTGATTAATCCAACATCCGATTTTTACAGATTTTGTATTTGCTTTAGTAGTAATTATTTTCTGCAAATAAGATTTAGACAATTCTTCTGAAGTACCTTTTAATCTTGGCTCAACTAAAATTGCTTTTAAAACTGTATCGGAAGCCAATTTGTAAATAGCATTTTTTTCTAAATCATTTGTGCCACATTCTGAAACAGCATTTGCATATAAATTTCCTAAAAAGATGTAGTATCTTCCATTAGTTGGATTGTTTTCTATTGCAGTAAGTACCATTTCTTTTGATTTTTCTTTATCTGTTGTAGAAAGTATTGATGCAATTGTGTAGGCCGTAGTTGCTTTAGTCATTTTATCACTTTCTAATTTAACTGACTCCGAAAAGAACTCTATAGCTTTATCTTGTTTGGCTGTATTTAAATTGTAGGTTGCAAGATAATAAGCCGATTTAGCAGAAGGTTTTCTAGTATGTAATTCTGTGGCAATCGATTCAAATATTGGAGCGTTTTTACAAGAAACTGAGAGCATTTTTGCTACAGATTGCAACCAATAAACATCGTTTGTTTTATTTTGGAAATTGTTTTTAGCATGAGAAACAATGTTTTCACAAACCAAAAAATCTTTCATAAGAGATTCCATAGAAACAAGAACTCTATCATAAATTTCTTGGTTAGCAGGAACAGTTTCCTTATTCATTTCTATTAATGAAATTACATCTGTGTATTTGCTTAACAATTTATCGCTAGTAATTGTTGATTTTTCAGCTTTATACTTTTCTACATACAATTGAAGGTAAACAAAAATTGCTTCTGGATCTTGAAATGTTTTTTTCTGTAACTCAAATGCTTGATCTAATAAGCTATAGATTTCGTTATTGGTTCCAACTTTATTTAAGTACAAAGCCATTGCGCTTTTCTCAAAGTTCCCATTACTATTGTTTGGAAATGTTTTGTCGTATAATTTAAATAGACCTAGAATTTCGCGAACTTCTTTTTCTTTATCTTCTCTTGAAGCAATCTCGATGTTATATTGTTGTAATTGCAATCCTAGTTGAAAAGACTTTTCGCTTGAAGTAAGACAAGTCATTTTTATGTCGTTCCAAACTTCTTTTGCTTTAACATAATCACTTTCTGATAAATACTTTGCAAGTTTACTTTCTTTATCAGCACAATTCGTTTCTTGAGCAGTTCCAAATTGGAAAGCAAAAATCATTAATAGAATAATTAATTTACGTTTCATGCTAATTGAGATTTAAAATTAGTTGTATTTTCTTTTAATAAACCATCTATCGTTAAGAGATAATCCAATGCTAAAGTTCATGTAATGTTCTCTGACTAATCCTCTATTTTGAGTTCCTCTATTTCCTAGTTCGAAACCTACATTTACATTTGAGAAAGCTCCTCTTAGTGGCAAACCTAATCCAATTGTAACTGCCGCATCTTCTATAGGTTGGTTGTTAATTACCAAACCAGTATTTTCAAATCTAAAACCACCACGATACACTACTCTTTCAAAGTAATTTGAAAATGACTTATAATTTGGAATATAATAACCTCCTACAGTAAATCTTGTAGCATTTTCGTAGGTTACATTATCGATATCATTAAATCTATTCCCAAAATTACTTGTTCCTTGAAAAGTAAGTTCTGAACCAACAATCCATTTTTTTGTATCACCAATACCTAATCCGAAAGAAAATTTAGAAGGCATTTTTAATTTCGTATCTGCTACTTGAATCTCTACTTCATCATCAACGGTATCTAAAACACCATTAGCAGATTGAACAATTGCTATAAATCTTTCATTATTTAAAGTAATTGTTGCTTCTGGCGAATAAGTTAGACTAGAAAAAAGAGAAATATTTTTATATAATTTAGTGTTGTAAGAGATCCCTGTATTAAAATTCACTCCACTGGCAGACGACGAATTAGTTTCTCTAGTACTGTATTGCACTTGCTCATATATATTTGACGAATTTAAGGTAAACTGTGTCGATAAGCTTCTAGTGTCTATTTTTCCAAAATTGTATTGTACATCTGCACCAATACTCAAGTTTTTAGCTAATTGATATCCAAAACCAAAGAAAACCTTGTTTAATCCCCCAGAACCTTTATAAAAGTTATCCGTTCTATTATAGTTAACAATGTTATTTTCATTAGAATATTCAGAATTTCTAATATTATATCCAACAGATGAATAAGGAATTAATCCAAAACCAAGACCTAATTTTTTTAAAGGTATACCAACTGCAAGATAATCAAGAGTGGTACGTTGTGCTTTTTCTTCTTTCTGATTTGTTTTCAATTGATTTGCTGAAAAAGTACCTCCAACAGTAAAAGAAGTATATTTCAAACTAGAATACATTGCAGGATTCTGAAGATTGATGTGAATACTATCTGGAACTATAGCTAAACCTGCCATAGAACGATTTTCTATTGTACCTCTAAATCTAACATCGCCAATTCCGTAGAATGAATAGGGAGAAGATGTTCCTTCTTGAGCAAATGAAACTAGCGAAAAAAGTAAACAAACGCTTACTATAATTTTTTTAATCATTGTTATTATATTGAAAAGTTTGGTTCAAACTTTCTAAAAGAAAATTTGGATTGGCAAATATGGTATTTTTTAATCGTTCAGCCAAAAAAACTGCGTCTCCACCAGTTAAAATTATGATAAAGTTATCATTTTTATCTAAAACAGAGTTAATAAAACCTTCAATTTCAAAAGAAACACCATTAATAACACCAGAATGAATGGATTGTGTTGTCGAATTTCCAACAATATCGATAGGTTTTTCTTTTTTTAATAACGGCAATTTAGCAGTGTAATTGTGCAAAGATTCGTATCTCAATCTTATTCCAGGCGATATAGCTCCGCCTAAATAATTATCATTTGAATCAATAAAATCATAGGTAATACAAGTTCCAGCATCAATAACCAATCTGTTTTTTTTCGGAAATTGGAGAACGGCGCCTGATGCAAGAATCATTCTGTCGATGCCTAAGGTTGATGGAGAAGCATAAAGATTATTAAAAGGAAACTTACTTTCTTTAGTAATGAAATAAACATTTAGTCCTGAATCTAATGTCAAAAAATCACTTTTTTCTAGTTTCCCAACCGATGCTACTACTAAAATACTGATTTCTGAAAAATTTTTTATGACTTTTTTCAATGATATTTGCCAATCTTCATAGGCTATTATTTCTTTTTTCAAAAGCGTATTCTGTTCAAAAACAGCCGCTTTGATTTGTGTATTTCCCACATCGATGACTAAAAGCATATTTTTAAGTTTAGAGTTGCAAAGTTACAAATAGATTTTTTTTAAAAATTGTTTTGGATAAATTAAAAATCGTTCTATATTTGCACCCGCAATCAAGTAGCAGTAATGCTTTAAATTGTAAAGGTACCTTAGCTCAGATGGTAGAGCAATGGACTGAAAATCCATGTGTCCCTGGTTCGATCCCTGGAGGTACCACAAAACCCGAATAGCAATATTCGGGTTTTTTGTTTTAAAAAATCTGATAAATAAAAAAAGCATCAATTAATGACTTGATGCTTTTTTTATTTAAGGCTTTACTATTTCAGGATTTGTATCATCATATTCTGTTTCTTCAATATCCTCTCCTTTTCTTCCAAGTTTTACTTTTGGATTTTCTTGAGTACCTGTAACTATTAATGGAATCCCGATGATTCCTAATGGTGGTAATCCAAGGCGCATTTTAATATTCAATTTTCCGTCAAAACTTGTTGTTCCTTCAATCCTTGGTCGGAATCCTGCTACTTTAAATTTGAATCTTTCGATTGTAATTATATTGTTTTTTACAGTTGTTTTAATATCAACTTTGGACAAATCAGGATTTTTTATGGCATCTTTACCCGTTTTCTTACTTACAGCTCCAAACATTTTAAACCCTTTCATCTTTACATTTTTCACAGATAGAGTTCCGCCACCTTTTAATGAAGGATAAATGGGTTGCATTGCATTATTCAATTTTCCACCAACTTTGTATTCTAATGAAACTATTCCCTCTGCACTTTCTGCAGCTGAAGCCATTTCTCTGAACATTTTAACTTCGTTGTAAGCACGTTTTACATCAAAATCTTTAGCTAGTACTTCAAACTCAAAAAAAGCTTTTTCTGGTGATTCACTTCCGTAAATAACATCCATATTTACATTGGAACCAATAATATCAAAACCAGATTTTTTCAATTGCAGTTTTCCGTTGTTGATTGTTACATTTCCTTTAAGATTTTGCATTTTCAATTCTTTAAAATCAACTTTTTGAGCCAAACAATTAAATTGCAAATCAAGATTTGGTGGAATAATTACAACTCCAGTCGCAACTGTTGTTGGATTGTTCTCAGCTTGATTTTTTGCTGAATTAGACATGAATTCGTCAATATTAATATAGTTAGCGTTGATGTTGAAATTCCCTTTTAAAACACCTTTTTCTGAAAGAACAAAATCAATAACATTCTGCATGTATCCGTCCATTTTAAAATCGGATTGACCATAAACAGCAGAGAAGTTATTGAAATTCATTTTGTCTTGATTGAAAACAAATTCACCTTCTTTTATAACAAATTGTTTTGGCAAATATTCAGAACTAGTTTTTATGTTTCTTAAAAGTAGTGTTCCTTTATTATTCAACCTATTGTAATTTCCAGCTACTGCATCGGCTTGAGATCCTTTGAAAGCAACATCTGCTTTTATGTAACCTTGTAAGTCAAGGCCTTTTTGTGAAAATACTTTATAAATTTTGGCTAAATCCAATTCGCCTTTTGCGACTATATCATATTTGACATTTTCTAGATTTTCTAGATTTGCAGTCACATATACTGGTTTTCCTTCAAAATTGAAAGAAGCTGGCTTTATGGCAACTTTTAAATCTTTTAACGAACCTGTATTGTCTGAAACATCAGCTAAAACATTTATATTAGTTATTGGATTAGGGTAATAATCTGTTTTGATATAACCATTTTTGAATAAAACTTTTCCTTTGGTTATAGGAACAATTTTATTTTTTGAATCATAAACACCTTTAGAATTGACATCCAAATTTAATTGCCCTTTCAAATCCATATTTTGGATTCCAATAGCTTTATCTAATTTGGCTAAATCTATTGCTGTTTTTATTCTAGCATCTATTTTAGGACTTGATAAACCTTCTGATTTTATAATCGCTTTTACATAATCTTTTCCAACATTAAAAAAAACAGAATCGATGTTGACCTTCAATCTTTCTGTATCTAATGAAGGTAGTTTTGTGTCAAAATTCAAAAATATATTTGAAGCTGGAAGAGGTGTTTCTTTATGATTAATCTCACCTTCTCTAATTTTCATATTGAAAGCTAAATCTGGTTTTTCATTTGTAGAAGCTATATACTTTCCTTTTAGAGTCAATAGTAAATCTGTACTTCCTTTAACTTTTGTTTTCTCTAACCATGTAACATAAGCTGGTGGCAATGCTGTAAAAAAGTCATTCAATTTACTATTATGTGATTTGACATTAAAATCTAAATCATAACCATTTTTCAGGAAATCTAACTTTCCTATAAACTCAATTGGAAGTTTATTTACTTTTAAATTATTTTCTTCAAAAATAAAGGAAAGCGAATTGGTATTGATTTTTGTAATCAAATCAGCATTTACTTTTTTATTTTTAAGATATTGATCTTCACCAAAAGTGAAATTAAAATCATCGATTTTAGCTTCGGTTTTTAAGTCAAATACAGCTTTATCTAAATCACCTTTCCCTTGATAATTAAATCCTTTAGCATTGATTAGAATTTTTGTTGATTTATCATCATAAACTAAATGACTATTTTTTATAGAAATTTTATCCAATCGTATAGCCGTAGATGCCGTGTCTTTAGAAACTTTTTTGTTTTCAGAGACGTATACATTGTAGTTTGCTTCTCCTTTTTCATTAACTTTTACGTTCATAAAAGCATCAGAAAGATATATTTCATCAATAGTTACTTTTCCGTCAAAGATTAAATCTTTAAGGTTAATCCCGAAAGCAATTTCGTTTGCAGAAACTAATGTGTCTTTTTTGAATGGTTCGGAACCTTTTAAACTAAATTTTTCAAGCGATAAAGTTAATGATGGGAAATGATTGAAAAATGAAAGATTTGCTTCTTTAAAATTTAGTTCACCTTTTAGATTTTCATTTGCAAAACTTTTAATTTCTTTTTCAATTTTATCTGGAAAGATTATTGGAAACAGAAACATTCCTAACAATAAAATTGCGATTGAAATTCCTAAAATTTTTAAAGATTTTACTACTATTTTCTTCATTTAACAATTGAAATATAACTTTGCAAAGTTATAGTATAAAAAAGACCCTTCAAAATTATGAAGGGCCTTTTAGAAAATTCTATTTTAAACTAACTCAACAAAATTATTCTTTTATTAATCTCAAAGTTTTTTCACGATTATTTGCATCAGAAACTTTAACGATATAAACACCTTTCGTTAAATCTTCAATTGAAAAACTATCGTTTATTGAAGTGCTTGAGAACGATTTCACTAATTGTCCTGTGATAGAATAGATTTGAACTTTCTCTACCAAAGTATTAATTGTGAAATAAGTTGAAGCTGGATTTGGAGACAACGCTACAAAATCTAAAGCATCAAATGTATCATTATTAAGAAGAGCTCTGTTTCCAAAAACTCTGTATCCACCTGGCTCAATACTAATATTCATATTAACATCTGTAACATTAAAAGTGGTATTATCCATTAGATTTGCCCAAGTTCCAGTGAACGGAAATCCTCCAACAACATTGTAAGTATTATCAGAAAAATTAGTCAAAACAAAAACATAACTTAAAGCAGAGGTTTGAGTTTGGCTTGTCCAAACATCTAATCTAGGACGCCCTGTGTTTCCAATATTCCAAGCATAAGTTCCATTTTCAAAAACATTTTCAGTTTTTTTCATGTCTATCATTTTTGCCCAACTATTGTAAATAGCACTTCTATTTGTATCTGTTAACCAGTTTCCAGTCCATTGAGGTTGTGGTTTGGTGTCTAATTTGCAACCATCATTAAACTGAACAGAACCATTGCTGCATGTAAATAATGAATATTCCCATCCAAGATCTCCAAAATGCCAGATCATTTTTGGTCCAGGAACAAGAAAAAGAACTGAACCCATTGCTTGAAGTCTTTGATGCACTTTGTTAAGATTGCCAAAAGTTTGTCCAGCTTCATTTAAAGCTTTATAAGCAACTCTTTCTTCATCATGGCTTTCTGCATAACCTATAAATCGGTCTGTCGCATCTGCTATTCCTGAAATATCTGCAAAATTACCTTTCAACAAATTAGCATACGGATCTGTCATTTTTCTCCACTGCATAATACCTTTTGTATCACCTGAACGAAGATAATTCGCCCATTCTACTTCTTCTGTGTATGATCCACCATTTCCTAAGTGTTCAAAAATCACAAGAAAATTAGGATCAACTTCCCATTGTTTGTCGGCATACCATTTCATTTTTGCTACTCTATCTGAACGATATCCATTAGTACAAGCTTCTTGTCCACCAGCTACGTTTGATGGGCACTGTTGTGTAAAACCTTTGGTTAAATCCCATCTGTAACCATCAATTTTAAACTCTTGAATCCAATATTTTATTGTTGCAACTGAATACGCATTTGTTAAATTATCTGGTTCTCTAAAATGATTTAAATCACTACCAACACTATAAGAGTGCATAGCATCTTGGTTTATATAAGGATTTTCAGACGATACTCTTGATCCAGTAGAATTTGCCCATCCATCATTATCAGAATCTAACATCCACATTCTTTCAAGAGGAGAACGACCAAAAACGTGATTTAATGCTAAATCTAAAATAACTGCGATTCCATTTTGATGGCACAAATCAATAAACTCTTTAAGTTTTGTAGGAGGCCCATAACGTTTGTCTAAAGCCATATGAAAAACTGTATTGTAACCCCAGCTCATATTTCCTTCAAACTCCATTACAGGCATTATTTTGATTGCATTGATTTTAAGATTTCTAAAATAATCTATTTTATTAATTAAATCTTGATAAGTTCTATTTGCATCAAAATCACGAACTAATACCTCATAAAAAACTAAATCTTTCTTTTTTGGCTTTACAAAATTTGTAGTAGCACTACTCCAATTATAAGTAAATAAAGTATTAGATCCTGTCTGAAGAACAGTTACTTCTCTCTCTTGACCTGGTGCAATTGTTGCATATACAGGAAGCCCAGGAAAAGCACCAAGTGATATAATTTCTGGATCATCAAAAGGAGACAATACCAATTTAGAATATGGATCTGCGGTTTTAACAATTGCTGGAGAATTTGCAGGTCTGTTTGTATTATCACACACCCAATATTGATAAGCATATACTTGATTTGGAGTTAATCCTGTAAGTTCTAACCAAAATTTACCTGTTGTAGGATCTTTTTTCATAGCATATGCAGTTGTAGGAGACCAGTTATTGAAACTACCTGCCACATATACAAAATCTTTAAATGGCGCATTTAAAACTAACGTTGCTTTGGTTGCATCAGATGAATCATAGTTTATACCATCAACTAAGCCAGCTGTTAATGGCTCACTTATTATTCCTGGATTAACAATAACAGTAAACCTTTTAGTCACAGTTGTAGTTCCTAATGTAGCTGAAACAACATATACTTTAGTTGTAGTCACATTTGTGTCACCACAAGTAAAAAATGATGTTGCTGCAGTTGGACATGTAATTGGAACACCATTAGCCGTTACAGAATAAGTAGCATTGCCACCTGTGTTTGAGGCTACAATACTTACATTAGCTCCTGAATTGATAATAGTATTGCTGTTCTCTAGAGGAGAGATTAAAGACATTTGAAAAGCGCCGACTTCTGAAGTGATATCTTGAGATTTTTTATCCCCACTTCCATCTTTTGCTTTAATTAAAAATCCTATTTTACCAATACCAGTTCTGTTGTAAAAAGTATTTGGCACAAAAGTTATAGTATAAGTATCATTACCAGAATTATAGGTAAGTCTATTAGTTTCACTAGAACTTGTCCATGTACCATTAGTTGGACAATCCTGAATATTAGCGTCACTAGCGTCAAAGCTCCAAGCCCAAAGATATAGTGCATTATTAGATACACCCCAAGTAGATTCATTAATACTACTTCCATTAAAAGTAATAGTAATTGATTGATTTTCTTCAAAAACTGCAGGTGCAATTGTATAAGTTACTGTTTGTTGTTGTGCAAAAACAATAACTGGAAATAGTAAGCATAATAGTAAAAATCTTTTCATAGCGTAGATTTGATTTAAAAAAACACATTCTCGACTACTTTCATAAATCGAGAATGTGTTATTATTTATGTATTATATTGGCATTAATCTCAAGTTGTAGTTAGCAGAATTTCTGATATCTAAAACAACTTTATAATTACCTGCTGTAGGAACTTTCATGTTTCCTCCATTCAATTTTATTTTGTATTGACCACCTGTAGTAGTATTTTCAGTATTACCTGATAATGTTCCCATTTTCACAGACCAATCATCTTTTAAACGAATTAAAAACTCATCATTAGTCAATGCTAAATCTAAAGTATACATTTGATAATATGGAGATGAAGGATTTTCATCAAAAGTTAAATACGTAGGTGAACCCCAACCATTTGGTGTAGCTTGACCAATAATTGCAACTTGTCTTTTGCCAATTGAATAAGTATTAGCATTCCAATTCACTGTCAAGAAGTAAGTTCCAGCACCTTCAGTTGGCTTGATGTCTTTTCCTCCAGATTGAACTAAAGTTGTAAAAGTATTTGGGTTTTCAGCAATATCTCCTTTATCTCCAGACCATGCTGGAACTGGACAAAATTTAAATGCTGGGTTTGAGACATCCATCCATACAAAACCTTCATATTTTCCATCATTTCCAGCAGAAAATAACTTAGCTACATTTACATTATCTGGAGACCAATCATTTCCATAACCACTAGCACTTTGATATCCTCCTGGCACATATAATCTTTCAAATTCATCAAAAGTATCATAAGGAGTAGCTGTGATAGTGACTTCATTAGAAACAGCGCTAACACCATTAGTTGAGCTTGAGAGTTGAGTTGATGGTTTCCCTATAATTCTTAATTTAAAACTACCTGATGTTCCTATTGAACCTCCTGCGCTCAATAACAAGTTATTCAAAATTCTTTCTGTAACTGCTTTTTCATTTACGTCTGCATCAGAGCTGTAAGTTCCTAAAACAATTGCTTGTGAAGAATTTGAAAAACTTTCTGTACTCTTAACTGCTTGCAATGAATAAGTTATAGATGCAGAAAAACCAAAGTTGGCTGAAGACCATTTTGAAGTAAATGCTGTATTTCCTGCTGTTGAACCAGTTAAATTAAAACTTCCTCCTGCAGGTGAAGTCATGTTTATTGAACTTGACGAGGCCTGAGGGTCTAAATTTTCATCACTACAAGAAACAATTGATGTAATTGTTCCTGCTAATAAAATTAAACTTAAAAATATTTTTTTCATAATTTTCTATTTTAAATTCCTCGGAAGTGGCTTACCATTTCCGAGGATATTTTGTTATAATTAATAACCAGGATTTTGTTGTAAAGTTGGGTTAGAACCAATTGCAGTAGCTGGTATTGGGAAAATTTTGAATTTATCATCAATACTTGTTCCTGCTTGAACTCCACCTTTCCATTGCCAATTATAATTACTTCCAGTATATTTACCGAAACGAATTAAATCTTGTCTTCTATGTCCTTCCCAATATAATTCACGACCTCTTTCATCAAGCACAAAATCTAGAGTAATATCACCAGCAGTAATTGTTGCAGAACCTCCAGCTCTTGTTCTTAATGTATTTACATAAGTAGCTGCTTGTGAAGCACTTCCTTGTCCTCTTGCTGCCAACTCAGCATACATTAAATAAGCATCCGCTAATCTAAATACAGGAAAATCAATATCTACAAAGTTTCCAGAAACATCAGAACCTTGACCACCTGTTGATTTAATATTTTTATATTTTTCAACTGCGTATCCATCACCAAAGTTACCAATATTACCTATAGATAAAGTCTGTCCCGATGTGTAGAACATCCCTCTTGGATCACCTGCAAATTTAGCTACAAATTCTTGTCGTGTTCTTAAACCAAACCAACCTCCGTTAACACCAAAGTTAGCAGGATTCATTGATCCTCCAATTGCAGCGTGAGTAATAAAAGTTGTTCCTCCATAAGTTTGAGTATTCAATCCGCTATATCTGATAGGAAAAATCATCTCACTTTGAGAACCATTACTATCATTGTCTGCCATAAATACTTTACCATAGCTTGAACTTGTGTTGATTGAATATGTAGAACTCAATACAGGAGCTAAAGCAGCAGAAGCTTCTGCAAATTTATTTTGATTGATGTAAACTTGAGCATTCAAATAAACTTTTGCCAATAGCATTTTACCTGCAATTTTATCAACTCTACCGAATTCATTTGAACCTGATGCTAATAAATCTGCATCAATTGAATTTAATTCACTTACAACAAAGTCAAATATAAAAGCTCTGCTTTTTTGTTGTGGGAAACTGAAACCAACAGCATCATTTTCTGTTGTAAATGGAACGTTCCCAAACATATCCATTAAATGCCAGTAAGAAAAAGCTCTTAAGAAACGAGCTTCTGCTCTGAAATTAACAATTTGAGCACGAGTAGCAGCAGATACATTTCTTGAGTTCAATTTGTCTGCAGTTGTTTGTCTCAAGAACTCATTACATAAAGATACTTGATACATACAACGTGAAAACATTGCATAAATAAACTCATTATTTGACGCCCATGTATGATTGTTTAATGAAGGTAAGTTACCATCAGCCCAAGCAATAATTGCTTCGTCAGTAGTAATCTCATTCATTACCCAATAAGCTCTCAAATACTGTCCAAATCCTGAATCGATACCTTGAATATCAGAATCACCATCATTTGGCCCCTTTTGGCCTGAAATAGCCAGTCCTGCATATAGCTTTGCAAGAAACTGCTTGTAAGAAGCTTCATCTTGATAAAATACTTCTGATGAATAGATGTCTTCATCAATTTCGATTTTATCTAGTTCTTTAGTACATGACGTCATTGATAAAATGGTCACCACTGAAAGAACTAACATTTTAATAATTCTACTTTTTTTCATAACTTTTTATTTAAAAATTTACATTACATCCAAAAACAAACATTCTTGCTCTTGGGTAAATTGTTTGATCAATACCAGATAAAATTTCAGGATCTAAACCTTTGTATTTACTAATGATAAGTGCGTTTTGTACACCAAAACTTAGTCTAGCTGTAGTTGCATTACCAAATGGCTCTGCAAAGCTATATCCAAAACTAATATTATCTAACTTAATAAATGAAGCGTCTTTAACATAATGGTCTGAGAAATATCTATTATTTCCTTCATTAACAAAACCAGTTTCAAAGAAAGATGGATTAATATTGTTAAGTGGTGTAATTTGATTGATTGAGTTGTCTAAATAACCATAAGATGAACCATTGTTATCATAAATATAGTTTCCTAAACTAGCTCTCCATGACATAGACATATCCCATTTTTTATAACTAAATGAAGACATTAAACCAAATGTAAAATCTGCATAAGGTTGTTTGTATTGGTACATATCTTTTGGTGTGATTAAACCATCACCATTTCTATCAACATAAACACCTTCTAATGGTTTACCATCCGTTCCATAAACTTGCTCATATACATAAAATGCATTTGGAGCAAAACCTGTTGAATTAATTTGAATTGTGTTACCAACACCTCCTCTAATTCCTCCTGTAAAGAAACCCGGAGACTCTGTTCCATCAAGTGCAGTAGCTGTGAGCTTTCTATCTTGATAATTTGCATTAAAATTAACATTCCAATTTAAATCAGCAGTTTTTAAAACATCAAAATTTAAACCAAGCTCAATACCTTTAACTTCTAAATTACCAAAGTTTCTAGGACCATTATTTGTTAAATTTGCTCCATCTGGATATGCAACAAAAGCTAATAAATCTTTAGTTTCTTTTTGATAAACATCTAAAGTACCTTTTACTTTTCTGAACAACTCAAAGTCTAAACCTGCATTGTAAGTAGTCGTTTCTTCCCATTTAACAGTATTAGAATAAAATGAAGGTCTAACAGTTGTTACAAATGTGTTTCCGAATTGATATTGTGCTTGTGGATTTCCAGCAACATATTGAGGTATGTATGAGAAACTAGTTGATAATTCTTGTTGACCTGTAACTCCCCATCCTAATCTTAATTTTAAGTTAGTTAGAGATTTACTGTCTTTTAAGAAGTTTTCATTAGACATATTCCAAGCAAATGCAGCTCCTGGGAAAATTCCAGATCTTACATCTTTAAAGAAGTTGTTGGTGATATCGTTTCTTAAGTTTAATGTTAAAAGGTATTTATTATCAAAACCTACATTAGCTCTTCCGAAGTAAGATTCTAACTTACTAACAGGACTTGTAAATGTATTTAAAGAATTTATAACATTAGCAGGATTTCTTAATTCACCTGAACCATAACCAACATTATTTCTTTCATAATAAGTATGACCAGCTGTAACATCTACATTTAATTTTCCAAAAGCTTTAGTATAATTCACGTAAGCATCAAGTGCTGTATTGGTTCTATTATTCCAGAATTCGCTATATCTTCCTAAATTATTAGAACCATTAAAAAATCCATTAATACTTTGTGTACTTAATTCATTTCTACCTTCTGATTGTTCTCTATCGATACCTGCTAAAACAGTAAATTTTAACTCAGGTAAGAAATGAAATTTATAATCTAATTGTACATTACCATAGTAACGGTATCTTTTTGTTTGATTATTTCTTTGTTGAAGTGCTGCAACTGGGTTATCTGTTGCTAAGAAATTTGGGTTATTAGAACCATCTAACCATTCAAAATATCCGCCAAATTGTTGGCTATTTACATTAACTGGTTGAGTTGGATCAAAATTAATAGCACTACTAATTGCTCCTTCATCTGCAAATCTTTCTTTTACAACTGAGAAGTTACCATTAATTGCAATTTTTAAATGATCTTTAAATAAAGAAGGATTTAATCTAAGCGAAGCAGTAGTTCTGTCAAACTTAGATGTTTCTAAAATACCTGGTATGTATGTATGACCATAAGTAAACGATGTTGGCAATTTACCAAACAAAGCTCCTCTCAAACCTACAGTATTATCAATAGAAACAGAATTTGAAAAAATCTCTTCTTGCCAATCTGTATTAGAATTACCTAATCTAGCCAATCTAGAAGGCGCAATGTTGTATTGAGCAATGTTAGCTGGATTAGTCATAAAACTTCTAAAATCAGCAGCTGAAGTAGTGTTAATTTTTTCAGCTAAAGTATTAACTGTAAATGTAGTTCCAACAGAAACCTTCAAAGCTCCTTTTGCTCCTTTTTTAGTAGTAACTAAAATAACACCATTAGATCCTCTGTTACCATAAATCGCAGTAGCAGAAGCATCTTTTAGGATTGATATGTTCTCAATATCATTTGGATTAATTGTTTGTAAATTACCATCAATTGGCAATCCATCTAACACAATTAAAGGATCGTTAGAAGCTTGAAGTGAAGCTCCTCCACGAATTCTAATAGCCGCACCATCTCCTGGACGACCTCCTTGTGTTACAACAACACCGGCAACACGACCATTTAATAAAGATTCAGTGTTTGAATTAAATCCTTTGTTGAAATCTTTTGTTGTTAATAAATCTACAGCACCTGTAGCGTCTTTTTTCTTAACAGCTCCATAACCAACCTGTACTACAACTTCTTGTAATACGTTAGCTTCTTCTGTCATAGAAACAGTAATCGATTTTTGACCATCGAAAGTAATGGTTTCGTTTTTATAACCAATAAAAGAAAACACTAATTTGTCTCCACTTTTAAGTTTGGTTAATTTAAACTTCCCATCAAAGTCAGTTGATGTACCCACTTGAGTACCTTGAATAATTACATTTACTCCAGGAATTGGTTGATTTGATTTTGAATCAACAACAACTCCATCCACAGTGGTTTGAGCCAAAACACTTAATGGGAGCATTAGCAATAAAAATAACAACTTTTTATAAATTGTTTTCATACATTTTGTTTAGGTTAATAAATTTGTTTTTTGCTTATACTTTAACTTCGAATGTTAAATTTAAGATAAATTTTCAGATAAAAAAATGACACCTTAATTATATGTCACCGAAAACGTTTTCGTGTTGAAAACTTTCTGAATATTTCACATTTTTTGTTACAAAATTGATAGTATAAAAAAATAAATATACCTTTATTGAAAATTAAACATTTATCAAAATCGCATAATGAGAAGAAAAGTCACTTTAAAGCAAATTGCCAAGGAATTAGATGTATCAATTTCAACAGTTTCGAAATCATTGAGAGACAGCTCAGAAATCAGTGAAGATACAAGACAAAAAGTGCAAGCTTTTGCCAAATTATACAACTATAAACCCAACAATATTGCTTTAAGTTTAAAGAATAGAAAATCTAAAACTATCTGCATAATAATCCCTGAAATTATTCATCATTTTTTTGCTACTGTAATTAGCGGTGTTGAACATGTTGCCAATGAAAACGGATACAATGTAATTGTTTGTCTTTCTGACGAATCATTTGATAAAGAGGTAATTAACATGGAAATGTTAGCCAATGGAAGTATTGATGGTTTCATCATGTCATTATCAAAAGAAACCCAACAAAAAAGAGATTTTCATCATATTACAGAAGTAATTAGTCAAGGAATGCCAGTTGTAATGTTTGATAGAATTACTAATGATATTTTGTGCGATAAAGTAATTATTGACGACAACTTAGCTGCTTTCAATGCAACTCAATTTCTAATCGATAAAGGATTTAAAAAAATTGCGTTATTAACTACCGTAGATTATGTCAGTGTAGGAAAATTAAGAACTGAAGGTTACATCAAAGCTTTAAAAACTAATGATCTTAAAGTGGATGAAAATTTAATTGTTAAAATAGAAGATACCGACAACTTTGAAGATCAAATCGAAAACTTAATATTGAACAATGATTTAGATGCAATTTTCGCAGTAAACGAAATTTTTGCAGTAACCGCAATTAAAGTTGCAACACGATTAGGAAAATCAGTTCCAAATGATGTTTCTGTAATTGGTTTTACCGATGGAATTATCTCTAAATATTCTTCACCTTCCATTACTACTGTTAGTCAAAATGGAGTGAAAATGGGTGAAAAAGCAGCAAGAATGCTTCTCGAAAAACTTGAAATCGAAGAAGAAGACTACGAAGAACAATACAAGACAGAAGTGATTGAAACCGAACTAGTTGAAAGAGAATCCACAAAATAACTTCAAAAATTTTATCAACAAAAAAACGTTTTCGTTACTCATTTATTCAAATTTCTGAAATCTGAAATCTGAAATCTGAAATTTTTAAATATCTTTACCGAATCAAAGCTTATACTTTTTACTTCGAAAACAAAAAATAAGTTTTGATAAGCATCGCGCTTATCGTATTTCTAATCAATAAATTACGATAATGGAAAAGCGTAAGTTAAGTTTCTGGCAAATTTGGAACATGAGTTTCGGATTTCTAGGGATACAATTTGGATTTGCCCTACAAGGTGGATTCATGTCTAGAATTTTTCAAACTCTTGGTGCTGAAGTAGATGACATTCCAGGTTTATGGATTGCAGCACCTTTAACAGGTCTTTTAGTTCAACCAATTATAGGATATTTATCTGATAATACTTGGAGTCCAAAATTTGGTAGAAGAAAACCATTTTTCCTTATCGGAGCGATTTTAGCATCTATAACTTTATTTTTCATGCCTCATTCACCAGCTTTATGGATTGCTGCAGGATTATTATGGGTTTTAGATTCTTCAATAAACATTAGTATGGAACCTTTTCGTGCTCTTGTTGCCGACAAATTACCTGAATCTCAACGCTCAAATGGGTTTGTGATTCAAACACTAATTATTGGTATTGGAACTTGGATTGCTAGTAATTTACCTTGGTTAGTAAATAAATTAGGTGTTTCAAACGAAGCAGCAGCAGGAATTATTCCAAACTCTGTAATAGTAGCTTTTTCTGTTGGAGCTTTTGTTTTTTTTGCAAGTATATTATATACAATATTTACAACAAAAGAAGATCCACCAAAAGATTTAGAAAAATTTCTTTCTGAAAAAAAAGAATCGCGTTTTATTCCTGATTTAGTTGAAAGTTTAAAAGACATGCCTTCAACTATGAAAAAACTTGGACTGATTCAGTTTTTTAGTTGGTTTGCATTTTTTACAATGTGGAGTCTATCAATGCCTGCATTAACTGAACACGTTTTCAATTCTCCAAAACCTGATGTTAAAGAATATGCACAATTAGATAAAGAAGGAAAAGCATTAAAAAATGACAAGAAAGAAGTTATTTATCTAAATGCCGAGAAAAAATTAGAATACGAATCTAAAGACAAAGTTTATAATGATGCTGCAGATTTAGTAGGATCGGCAACTGGAGTTTATGGATTATCCTCAATGGCTTTTGCCTTATTACTTACTTTTTATACAATGAAAAATAAGATAAATAGAAAATATATCCATATGGGTTCATTAATTCTTGGTGGATTAGGTTTCATTTTTATGTTTTATGCAACGCCTTCAACTTTAATGTATAGCTTTATATTAATAGGTTTTGCCTGGGGAAGTATTCTATCTATGCCTTATGCAATGTTATCAAGTTCAGTTAACCCTAATAAAATGGGAATGATGATGGGATTATTCAATATGTTTATTGTAATTCCTCAAATTATTGCAGCTCTTGGTGGAATCAATTATTTATACAAATTAATTGGAGAAGCTCACATTAATGCTATGCTTTTAGCAGGATTATCACTAATTATTGCTGGATTGTGTAATTTCTTTATAACGGATAAAAACGCAATTTCAGGTTAAAAAAACTATAATGAATAACAAAAAAGCATTCATATTCGACCTTGACGGAGTAATTGTTGACACAGCAAAATATCATTTTTTGGCGTGGCAAAAATTAGCTCAAGAACTTGGAATCGAATTTACACCCGAACACAACGAAGAATTAAAAGGAGTTAGCCGTGTTCGTTCTCTTGATATTATTTTAGAACTTGGAGGAATTCAAGCTTCTCAAGAAGACAAAAACAAATGGCTTATTCAAAAAAATGAAGATTATCTATCCTATTTGGTAGATATTGATGAAAGTGAAATTTTACCAGGTGTACTTCCTGTATTGCACTATTTAAAAGATAAAAATCAACTAATTGCATTAGGTTCTGCAAGTAAAAATGCAAGACCAATTTTAGAAAAAACAGGAATTTTAAATCTATTTGATACAATAGTTGATGGAAATGACGTTTCCAATGCAAAACCAGATCCGGAAGTATTTCTTCAAGCTGCAAAAAAATTAGGCGCAACCAACGAGAATTCAATTGTTTTTGAAGATTCAGTTGCAGGAATTCAAGCCGCTAATATTGCAAATATGACCAGCATTGGAATTGGAGAAGCAGCAACATTACACGAAGCAAAATATATATTTAAAGATTTTACATTTATTGATGTTTCTTTTATAGAATCGTTAATAAATTAGAAAAAAGAGAATAGAACATAGAGAATAAATGTTTTGAAAGTTTAAGAATTAACTTTTAGACTTTTAGACCTCTAAACTTTTAAACTTAAAATAAAATGAACCAAGATTATATCAAAGCAGACAATTGGTCCATCATTGAAGAAGGATTTGATGCAGAAAGAGTAAAATCGTCTGAAAGTTTATTCAGTATCGGAAACGGTGCTATGGGACAACGTGCCAATTTTGAAGAATACTATTCAGGCAAAACATTTCAAGGAAGCTATATTGCAGGAATTTATTATCCTGACAAAACAAAAGTGGGTTGGTGGAAAAATGGATACCCTGAATATTTTGCAAAAGTATTAAATGCTCCAAATTGGATTGGAATTGACATTGAAATAAACAATGAAGTTTTTGATTTGGCTAAATGCAAATCTATTGCAAATTTCAAACGTGAGTTGAATATGAAAGAAGGTATTTATTATCGCTCTTTCTCTGCTACACTGCAAAACGGATTGGAAATTTCGGTTAAAGTAACGCGTTTTCTATCATTAGATATTGACGAACTAGGTGTGATTAATTTTGAGATTACTCCATTAAATAGTGATGCCAAAATTGTTTACAAACCTTATATTGATGCCGGAGTTCACAACGAAGATGCTAACTGGGAAGAAAAATTTTGGGAACCATTAAACGTTCAACATTCAAATAATGAAGCATTTGTAACTGCTAGGACTTTCAAAACGCATTTTACAGCAACAACTTTTATGCAAAATACCATTCTGTTGAACGGTTCAAACGTAAATGCTTCACCTATTAATATTGAAAAAAACAACGAAAAAGTTCAATTTTCGTATGAAATAAATGTAGCTAAAGAACAAACTGCTACCATTCAAAAATTAGGTGGTTATACGGTTTCATTAAATCATGAAAACACACAAGTTGCCGCTCAAAATGTTATTGCTGAAGGTTTGAAAATTGGTTATTCAAATTTGAAAGAAAATCAGATTCAAGCTTGGGCAAAAATTTGGGAAATGAGCGACATTACTATTGATGGTGATGTAAAAGCGCAACAAGGAATTCGTTTCAACATTTTCCAATTAAATCAAACGTATTTAGGAAAAGATTCTCGTTTAAATATTGGCCCAAAAGGATTTACAGGTGAAAAATATGGTGGTTCTACCTATTGGGATACCGAAGCTTATTGCATTCCTTTTTATATGGCTACGAAAGACCAACAAGTGGCTAGAAATTTATTGACCTACCGATACAATCAATTGGATAAAGCGATTGAAAATGCAGGTAAATTAGGTTTCAAAAACGGAGCTGCTTTGTATCCAATGGTTACCATGAATGGCGAAGAATGTCATAACGAATGGGAAATCACTTTTGAAGAAATTCATAGAAACGGTGCGATTGCTTTTGCGATATTTAATTATCACAGATTCACAGGAGATTACTCATACATTCCTGAAAAAGGATTAGAAGTTCTTATTGGAATTGCACGTTTTTGGCACCAAAGAGCAACCTATTCTACTTACAGAAATCAATATGTGATTCTTGGAGTAACAGGCCCGAATGAATACGAAAACAACGTAAATAATAATTTCTATACTAATTATTTGGCTAAATGGTGTATAGATTATGCCGTTGAACAAATTAATAAAGTAGAAAAAGAATATACTTCAGATTATTCTCGAATAATGAGTAAAGTAAATTTGGATAATGCAGAAATCGCACATTGGAAAGCAGTTGCTGATAATATGTATTTCCCATATTCTAAAGAACATGATGTTTACTTACAACAAGATGGCTTCTTAGATAAAGAATTGGTAAAAGTTCATGATTTAGACAAGAGTCAACGTCCAATTAACCAAAAATGGTCTTGGGATAGAATCTTGCGTTCGCCATACATAAAACAAGCCGATACTTTACAAGGTTTTTATTTCTTTGAAGATCATTTTACCAAAGAACAATTAGAAAAACATTTCGATTTTTACGAACCATTTACTGTTCATGAAAGTTCGCTTTCACCTTGCGTTCACTCTATTCAAGCAGCAACTCTTGATAGAATGGAACAAGCATACACTTTCTACTTAAGAACTTCTCGTTTAGATTTAGATGATTACAACAAAGAAGTAGAAGAAGGTTGTCACATCACATCAATGGCTGGAACTTGGATGAGTATTGTAGAAGGTTTTGGTGGAATGAGAGTTAAAAATGACACCCTACATTTTGAACCAAAAATTCCTTCACAATGGCAAGGTTATTCGTTCAAAATAAACTTCAGAAATCAAATTTTAAAAGTTGAAGTACAACAAAATGAAACGAAATTTTCATTAGAAGGAAATAAAGAAATTACTGTTTTCGTCAACGGAAAAGAAGTATTAGTTGAGCCGAATAGTTTAGTAACGGTTTAGAATAAAAAAATTAATTTAACCCTTTCAGAGTTTTGGATTCTGAAAGGGTTTTTAAATAAAAAAATATGAAAAAAATCTTCTTTCTTTTACTAATAACTTCTTTATCATTCGCTCAAGTTGACCGAGTTGAACCCCCTTTTTGGTGGAATGGCATGGAACATTCTGATATTCAAATAATGTTCTACGGAAAAAATATCGCAGAAAATCAAGTTTCCGTTTCCAATGGAATTATCATTAAAGGCATTCAAAAAACCGAAAATCCTAACTACGTTTTCGTAACCATCGACACTAAAAATATTTCGGCTCAAGATTTAGTTTTCACTTTCAAAAACAAAAACAAGTCGTTTACTCAAAACTATTCTTTAAAATCGAGAAAGGAAAATTCTAAATTCAGAAAGAGTTTCGATAGCTCTGATATGATTTATCTAATAATGCCTGATAGATTTGCAAATGGAAACCCAAACAATGACAGCCATCCATCAGTAATTGAAAAAGCTGATAGAACAAAAATTGATGGTCGTTATGGTGGCGATATTGATGGGATGATTAAAAATTTAGATTACATTAAAGATTTAGGCGCAACAACTTTATGGCCAACACCACTTTGTGAAGATAATGATGAAAGAGGCTCATATCACACTTATGGTCAATCAGATGTTTATAAAATTGATCCACGATTTGGCACAAATGAAGACTATGTAAAATTAAGTAATGAACTACATAATCGTAACATGAAATTAATCATGGATTATGTAACTAATCACTGGAGTTATAACCATTGGATGATGAAAGACATGCCAACATACGATTGGTTTCATCAATTTCCAGGATTCAAGCAGACCAATTTTAAAACCACAACACATTCTGATACAAATGCCTCTGAAACTGATAAAAACTTAGCAACAAGTGGTTGGTTTGTAAAATCAATGCCCGATTTGAATCAGAAAAATCCTTTAGTGCTTAACTATTTAATTCAAAATGCCATTTGGTGGATAGAATATGCAAATCTTGATGGTTTTAGAGTAGACACTTATCCTTATACCGATAAAGAATCTATTGCTCTTTGGACAAAAGCTGTAACTGACGAATATCCAAATTTCAATATTGCTGCCGAAGCATGGTTATATTCTCATGCACAAATTTCTTATTGGCAAAAAGACAGTAAAATTTCAGCTATTCAAAGCTATAATTCTTATTGCCCAACTGTAATGGATTTTATGTTGCAAACCATTTTAGAAAAAGGTGTTTTGAAAGAAGAAAAGCAAAATTGGAATGAAGGTGTAACCAAATTTTATGACACCTTTTCAAATGATTTCTTATATCCAAACATCAACAATATGTTTGTTTTTGCAGAAAATCATGATACACAACGTATCAATTTTGTCTATCCAAAATTTGAAGATTACAAAATTACAATGGCTTTAATAGCAACTATTCGAGGCATTCCTCAGTTGTATTATGGTTCAGAAATTGGTATGACTGGAAGTAAAAATGTAGGTGATGGTGATATTCGTCGAGAATTCCCTGGTGGATGGTCCGACCATAAACAAAACGCCTTTACAAAAGAAGGACGAACTGCTGAACAAGAAAAATATCATGCAGTAACTAAGAAACTTTTCAATTGGAGAAAAAATAAAGAAGTAATTCATTCTGGAAAAACAACTCACTATATACCAGAAAACAATGTTTATGTTTATTTCAGATATAATGAAAAGGAAAGTGTAATGGTAATAATGAATAATAGTGTTGAAAAACAAAAAATGAACATTAATCACTTTAAAGAAAGTATCAAGAACAATACTTCAGGAAAAGATATTTTATCTGAAAAATCATTTGATTTAAAAAATGATATTGAAATTGAAGGTAAATCAGTTTTAATTTTAGAATTGAAGTAAAATGAAAAAACTACTTTTAATCTTATTAACCGCTACATTTTCATTTGCCCAAAGCAAAATTGAAAGCCACCAAATCATTAACACAGAAAAAATTGAAGGAATTATCAATCGAATTGATAGCTTTCCAACAAAATTCATTGTTCCGAGAACTGTTGACGTTTGGTTACCATCCAATTATTCTAAAGATAAAAAATACAGCGTTTTGTATATGCACGACGGACAAATGCTATTTGATGCCTCTTCAACTTGGAACAAACAAGAATGGATGGTTGATGAAGTAGTTTCAAAATTGAATTCTGAAAATAAAATTCAAGATATTATTGTTGTTGCCATTTGGAACATTCCAAACTTGCGTCATATGGATTTATATCCAAACAAACCATATCAATTACTATCAAAAGAAATTCAAGAACAAATTCAAACAGAAGTAAAAAAGGCAAAATTCCCATTTGATGACAAAAAGATAAATTCTGATAACTATCTTCAATTTATTGTCACGGAATTAAAACCTTATATCGATCAAAATTATTCTGTCTACACTGATGCTGAACATACCGGAATTATGGGTTCAAGTATGGGCGGATTGATTTCGATGTATGCTATTTGTGAATATCCAAATGTATTTGGAAAAGCGAGTTGTCTATCAACGCATTGGGTTGGATTTCGTGATTTTGAAAACAATCCTATTCCGGAAAGTTTTTTTACTTATATGCAGAAAAATTTACCTGATTCAAAAAATCATAAAATCTATTTCGATTACGGAACAGAAACACTTGACGCGAGTTATTTAAAGTATGAATATCGTGTTGATGAAGTATTACAATCCAAAGGATATACAACAGAAAATTATAAAAGTCTTAAATTTGAAGGAGAAAACCATTCGGAAGCTTCTTGGCAAAAACGAATTAATATTCCTGTAGAATTTATGTTTGAAAAATAAACAATGAAAATGAAAAAAATATTTGCACTACTATTTATATCAACAATTTCATTTGCTCAAAATGCAGATAGAAAATTCATTAAAATTGAAAAACTTTCTAATGGATTTTCGGTTAGAGTTTCAGATGGAAATTATTTAATAAATTTTCTAAATGATAAAATTATTGAAACTTCATTTACACCAAAAGGAGAAAAACATAACAATCCATCGGATGCAGTTGTATTAAAAAATAAATTGAAAAACATTTCTTTCAAAGAGAATAAAAACTCAGTTGAATGTAGTTCCAAATCAAGTAATTTGAAGGTCGTTATTCAAAAAACACCATTCAAAATATCCTATTTAAATAATAACTTAGAAATTATTTCTGAAAAATCAGGTTATTTAAAACGCAAACATATTCCACTTGATAATGTTAAAGGAAATATTACTGTCGATTCTACTGAAGTTTTACAATTCAATATTTCTTCAGATGAAGTACTTTATGGTGGTGGCGCAAGAGCTTTAGGAATGAATCGTCGTGGTAATAAATTAGCACTTTATAACAGAGCTCAATATGGTTATGAAACACGTGCCGAATTAATGAATTTCTGCATTCCGTTGGTTTTATCATCCAAATTGTATGCTGTTCATTTTGATAATGAAGCCATTGGATATTTAGATTTAGATTCTAAAAAAGATAACACCTTAGAATATGAAACTATTTCTGGTAGAAAAACCTATCAAGTAATTGTTGGGAATTCTTGGGGAGATTTAGTAAAAAATTACACCGATTTAACCGGAAAACAACCTTTGCCTCCACGTTGGGCTTTCGGAAATTTCTCTTCTCGTTTTGGCTACCATACTCAAGAAGAAGTTGAAAAAACCATCCGTAAATTTGAAGAAAGTAAAATTCCTGTTGATGCAATAATTCTAGATTTATATTGGTTCGGAAAAACCGTTCAAGGCACAATGGGAAATCTAGAATGGGATAAAGATAACTTTCCAAATCCTGATAAAATGATTTCCGATTTGAATGCAAAAGGCGTAAAAACAGTTTTAATAACAGAACCTTTTATCCTTACAACCTCATCTAAATGGCAAGAAACCGTTGATAAAAAAGTCTTAGCAACCTTAAAAGATGGAAGACCTGCCACTTGGGATTTCTATTTTGGAAACACAGGAATTGTTGACGTATTCAAACCCGAAGGAAAAGAATGGTTTTGGAATGTTTATAAACGATTAATCAATCAAGGAGTTGCTGGACTTTGGGGTGATTTGGGCGAACCTGAAGTTTTTCCTTCTTATGCCAATACATTTGCAGGAACAGCCGATGAAATTCACAACGTTTACGGTCACAATTGGGCAAAGTTAATTGCTGATGGTTACAAAAAAGATTTTTCTAATCAACGTCCATTTATTTTAATGCGTTCTGGATATTCTGGAAGTCAACGTTTTGGAATGATTCCTTGGAGTGGTGATGTTTCTAGAAGTTGGGGCGGATTACAAAGTCAGATGGAAATTGCGCTTCAAATGGGAATGCAAGGAATGGCTTATATGCACAGTGATTTAGGTGGTTTTGCTGGAGATTATTTTGACAACGAATTGTATTTGCGTTGGTTGCAATATGGTGTTTTCAACCCAATTTTTCGTCCGCACGCTCAAGAAGATGTAGCTTCAGAAGTGGCTTATAAAGACGTTGACACGAAAGAAATTGCTAAAAAAGCTGTTGAATTACGCTATCAATTATTGCCTTATAATTATCAATTGGCTTTTGAAAATGCTACAGAAGGAACACCTTTAATGCGACCATTATTTTTTAATGAACCAAACAACAAAGAATTACTTTCAAAATCTGATGGTTATCTTTGGGGAAATGATTTTTTAGTTTATCCAATTATAGAAAAAGGTCAAACTCAAAAGGAAGTTTATTTTCCAAAAAATTCAAATTGGTATGATTTCTACACTGGAAAAAAATACGATGCTGGAACAACTCAAAAAGTTGAATTAAATAAAAATAACATTCCAACATTTGTTCGTGGCGGAAGTTTTATTCCGATGAGCAAAGTGCAACAAAACACACAGAATTATATTTTAAATGATTTTGATGTGCATTTTTATTTTGATAAAGAAACAAAAAAATCGGAACTAGAATTGTTTAATGATGATGGATTATCAACTACTTCCATTGAAAAATCGATTTATGAAGAATTTGATTTTGAAAGTGCTATTGATAATAACTCACTTTTTTTAGATGTTGAATTTGACAAAACCTATTCTACCACAACCTCCAAAACAATAAATATAATTATTCACGGATTTGACAAAAATCCAACCACCATTCTTCTGAATAATAAGATTTTAAATAATAACCAATACAAATTTGAAAATAATCTAATCTACATTTCTTTACAATGTGAATTAGATAAAAATCAAAAAATTGAAATAAAACTATAGATGAAAAAAACAGCCTTACTCCTACTACTTGCTATTACTTTCTCAAGTTGTAACTCAACCAAAGAGGTAACTTATACTCAAAAAACCAAAACACCTTTCGTTTGGGAAAGTGCCAATGTTTATTTCTTATTAACCGATAGGTTTTTGGATGGAAATCCAAACAACAATGCTATAATTAAAAGAGATAAACCAACAGCAAAATTACGAGGTTTTGAAGGTGGCGATATTCGTGGTGTGATTCAAAAACTAGACGAAGGATATTTCACCGATTTAGGAATCAATGCCATTTGGATGACGCCTGTTGTAGAACAAATTCACGGCTCAGTTGATGAAGGAACTGGAAATACTTATGGTTTTCATGGTTATTGGGCTAAAGACTGGACAGCATTAGATCCAAGTTATGGAACGCGCGAAGATTTGAAAGAATTGGTTGATAAAGCACATGCAAAAGGAATTAGAATTATGCTTGATGCGGTTATAAATCACACTGGTCACGCCACAGAATTAGACGAAAAATATCCTGATGATTGGGTTCGTTCTACTCCAAATTGCAAATACAATTCTTATGACACCAATATAAATTGTACTTTAGTCACTGGACTTTTTGACGTTAAAACCGAAAGCAAAGAAAATGTCGAATTACCTCCTTTTTTAATTGCAAAATGGAAAAAAGAAGGTCGTTATGAAGAAGAAGTAGCCGAATTGGATGCTTTTTTCAAAAAAACAGGTTATCCAAGAGCACCAAGATATTACATCATGAAATGGTTAGCCGATTATATTTTGGATTTCGGAATTGACGCTTATCGTGTGGATACTGTAAAGCATACTATGGAAGATGTTTGGTATGATTTTGGAAAAGTTTGTGAAATGTCATTTGCAGAATTTAAAGCTAAAAATCCTTCAAAAATTTTAGACAATAATGCATTTTTTACTGTTGGAGAAGTTTATGGTTACAACATAGGAAGCAAAAGATTATATGATTACGGTGACAAAAAAGTAGATTATTATGCCAACGGATTTACTAGTTTAATCAATTTTGATTTTAGAAATGAGGCCAAAATGAATTATGAAGAGTTGTTTTCTAAGTATTCTAATATTCTTCAAAATGATTTGAAAGGAAAAACCGTTATGAACTATGTTTCGTCTCATGATGATGGTTGGCCATTTGACAAAAAACGTGAAAAAACATTTGAATCTGGAACCAAATTATTGCTTACTCCTGGAGTTTCTCAAGTATATTATGGAGATGAAACTGCTCGTTCTTTAGATATTGAAGGAACAAATGGTGATGCAACATTACGTTCAATGATGAATTGGGATGATTTGAAAACCAATAAAATGACTTTCAAACTATTAAATCATTGGCAAAAATTAGGACAATTTAGAAAAAATCATCCATCGGTTGGAGCAGGAATTCACAAGCAGATTACGAGTTCTCCTTATGTATTTAGTCGTGATTATTCTAACGGAAATTATTCTGATAAAGTTGTTGTTGGATTGGATTTACCTATCGGAAAAAAAGAAATATCTGTTGGAACTATTTTTGAAAACGGAACAAAAGTGAAAGATGCTTATTCTGGAAAAACGACGGAAGTAATAAATGGTAAAATTACTTTAGACACTGATGAATCAATACTTTTAATTGAAACAGAATAAGTTTAAATATTCTAACTATTGAAAAAAGTTGTCTTTTCTAGACAACTTTTTTGTTGTAAAAAAATGTTAATTTGAACTTATCTTTATCTCAATTTTGTAATTTTAATTTTTAATTATCAAATTTAATTGATTATTAATTTTTTAATAACACTTTATAATGTTTGATTACATCGAAATTGAAAGAGTAGAAAAATTAACTAAAGAAGAGTTTATAAAAAACTACTACAAACCTCAAAAACCTGTAGTGATCACCAATCAAATTGAAGATTGGCCAGCATTTACTAAATGGAATTTAGAATATATTAGAGAAGTTGCAGGTGATAAAATCGTGCCACTTTACGATAGTAGAAAAACAGACTACACCAAAAAAGTAAACGAGCCAGATTCTCAAATGAGCATGTCTGATTATATTGATTTGCTCAAAAAAGGACCAACAGATCTTCGCATTTTTTTATATAATTTAATGAAAGATGTACCATCATTGAAATCTGATATGAGATGGCCAAAATTAGGAATCCGATTAATAAAAAGTTTACCTTTAGTTTTCTTCGGTGGTGAAGATGCAAAAGTTTTTATGCATTACGATATAGATTTATCAAATATTTTTCACATTCATTTTGATGGAAAAAAACAATGCGTTTTAGTTGACCCAAAAGACACGAAATACATGTATCGACTGCCATATTCGTGGATTTGTAATGAAGATATTGATTTTGAAAATCCCGATTTTGAAAAGTTTCCGGCATTGAAAAAAATACGACCTTACATTACAAATCTTCAACACGGTGAAATGTTATATATGCCAGAAGGTTGGTGGCATTACATGAAATACTTAACCCCAGGATTCTCATTAAGTCTGCGTGCTTTGGCAGGAAATCCAAAAAATCTATTTCAAGGATTTAAAAATATGTTTTTCATTCGCAATTATGATAATTGGATGAGAAAAAGGAAAGGACAAGCATGGTTAGATTACAAAGATGAAGAAGCATTTAAGAGAACAAATGCCTTATTAAAATAATTATATGCTAAAAATTGGTCATCGTGGAGCAAAAGGATATATTGTCGAAAATACGTTAGCTTCCTTTCAAAAAGCAATCGAGTTGGGTGTTAATGGCATCGAATTGGATGTACACCTTTGTTCTGATGGAAAAATAATGGTAATTCATGATGAAACAATTGATAGAACAACTTCTGGAAAAGGTTTTGTAAAAGATTTTACTGCATCACAACTAAAAAAATATGGAATTCCAAGATTAGAAGAAGTTTTTGACTTTATAAACAAAAGTTGTTTTATAAATATTGAAATTAAAGATTTTAAAGCTACTACATCTGTTTTAAAATTATTACAAAATTATATTTTAGAAAAAAATTGGAGTACACATTTATTTCAAATTTCGAGTTTTAATTGGAACGTATTAGAATCTTGTTCTCTTAAAAGCAATCATATTCAACTGGGAGTTTTAACTGATGATTCTATTGAAAATGCTTTAACTTTCGCCAAAAAAATAAATGCCTACTCTATAAATCCATATTTTAAGTTACTTAATGTAGAAAATGTTAAAGAAATTCATAGTTATGGATTTAAAATCTTTCCTTGGACAGTAAATTCAGAAGAAGACCTTACCTTTGTAAAATCATTACAAGTTGATGGTATAATTTCGGATTTTCCCGATAGGATTTAAACATCACTTTGTCATTTCGATTAAGGAGAAATCGCATCAAATTATCAAGCTTGTATGATTTCTCTCTTCGAAATGACAAAAGAATATATTTACTTTAGGTCTTAATAAACAAAAATGAATTCAAAATACGACATACTAATTGTTGGTGGTGGTGCTGCAGGTTTTTTTACAGCAATTAACATTGTTGAGCGAAATCCCAAATTAAAAGTCGCTATTTTAGAACGTGGAAAAGAAGTTCTTTCAAAGGTTAGAATTTCTGGTGGCGGACGTTGCAATGTTACACACGCGTGTTTTGTTCCGAATGATTTAGTCAAATTTTATCCTCGTGGCGAAAAAGAACTTCGCGGACCTTTTCATCAATTTTGTTCTGGTGATACAATTGAATGGTTTGAAAAACACGGCGTTGAATTAAAAATCGAAGACGATGGTAGAATGTTTCCAACTTCCGATTCTTCTCAAACAATTATTGATTGTTTTTTGACTTCTATTCAAAAATTAAAAATTGACATTTTAACCAATCAAAGTGTGCAATCACTTTTCAAAGGAGAAAATTATTGGAAAGTGGAAACCAATGTCGAAACATTTTCTTGTCAAAAATTAGTGATGACCACCGGAAGTAATCCAAAAGTTTGGGAAATGCTTACTGAACTTGGTCATTCAATTGTTTCGGCTGTTCCATCATTGTTCACCTTTAATATAAAAGACAAACGAATTAAAGATTTAATGGGCTTATCGGCTTTTGCATCTGTAAAAGTTAAAAACACAAAATTGGAATCTTATGGACCATTATTAATAACCCATTGGGGAATGTCTGGACCAGGAATATTAAGACTTTCAGCTTGGGGCGCACGAATATTGGCAGATAAAAATTATCAGTTTGTTTTACAAGTCAATTGGTTGAACGACCTAACATTTGAAGAAACTCAAGAAAAACTTAAGGAACTAAAATTAGAACATTCTAAAAAAGCGGTTTCAAAGAAATCTCCGTTTGAATTTCCGAACAGACTTTGGGAAAGTTTGGTTTTAGCTTCTGGTATTTCAGAAGATACTAAATGGGCGGATTTATCTAAAAATCAACTATCCAATTTAGCCAATCAATTAACAAATGGTGAATTTCAGGTAAACGGAAAAAGCACTTTCAAAGAAGAATTTGTAACTGCTGGCGGAATCGATTTAAAAGAAATCAATTTCAAAACTATGGAAAGTAAATTACATCCTAATTTATATTTCGCTGGAGAGATTTTAAATATTGATGCAATAACTGGCGGATTCAATTTTCAAAATGCTTGGACAGGCGGTTTTATAATTGCTCAAACAATTGTTAATTAATTTAAAATTTCGCATCCCTTGATATCATTGAAACTGAGTATTTTTCAATAAAATAAAACTATATTTTGTTTGTAAGTATTTAAAAATCAACCTATATTTGATTTACCAAAAAACAAACAAACATGAAAAAACAATTACTTTTAAGTTTTTTTGCACTCTTTTTAGGAACATTTTTAACTCTTGCACAAACTACTCCTGTTTGTGGAGGAACTTTTACTGATCCTGCTGGTGCAACTGCAAATTATGCAAATAATTCTAACGTAACAACAACTATTTGTCCGTCTAATCCAGGAGAATTTGTTACTGTTTCTTTTACATCATTTGCATTAGAAAACAATTTTGATAGGTTAAAAATCTATAACGGAACTTCTGCAAGTGCAACTTTAATTGCAGATTTAACAGGAAATACAATTCCACCTGCATACACATCAAGTGATATAAGTGGATGTTTAACATTCGTTTTTACATCTGATTCTTCAATAAATCAGGCAGGTTGGGTTGCAAACATTACTTGTGGATCAACTCCAACATGTTTAGCGCCTATTTCCGTAAATGCAACTCCAACAACCAATACTACTGTAGTATTGAATTGGTTAGATCCTAATCAAGGAACTGGTCCATGGGAAATCTTGTTAACTGCAAATGGCACTGCAATTTCGCAACCAATTATAGCACAATCAAATCCATTTGACTTAACTGGATTAACACCTGGTGTAATTTATACAGCTTCTGTAAGATCGATTTGTGCAAATACTCCAAGCAATTGGTCATCTCCGATAACTTTTACAACAGCAACAACAGCAACATGTATTGAACCAACTAACATAGCTATTTCTGGTATAACATCAACTACAGCTAATTTAAATTGGGCCATTTCTTCTAACAATTCTCAATGGGAAGTTTTTATTGCGCCATGTGGAACACCAAATCCAACACCAAATAATACCGGAGTATTGGTTACTACAAATACCTATCAAGCCGTTGGATTGAATCCTAATACTTGCTATTCTGTTTTTATTAGATCGATCTGTTCTACTACATCAACTAGTTCTTGGTCGCAAGCCTATACATTCACTACATTAGCAAATACAACAAACCCATTTACATGTGGAGGTATTTTTACAGATCCTGCAGGTGCTAATGCAAATTACTCAAATAACACTAATTCAACTGTTACAATTTGTCCAATCAATACAGGCGATCAAGTTACAGTTACTTTCACTTCATTCTCTCTTGAATCAAATTTTGATGGGTTGTATGTTTATAATGGAAATTCAATTACATCACCTCAAATAGCAAGTGCAAATGGAGCGTCAAACGTTCCTGGAGGTCTAGCTGGAGCTTATTGGGGAACAACATTACCTGGTCCATTTACTTCAACACATTCTAGTGGATGTTTAACTTTTGTTTTTAGAAGTGATGGCTCAGTTGTACAATCTGGTTGGATAGCAAATATTACATGCGGTGTAGCGCCAACTTGTCCAAAGCCAACAAACATAGTTGTTACTGGAATTACTACAACTTCAGCAACTTTAGGATGGGTTAACAATAGCTCAGCAACAAGTTGGGAAGTAATTGCTTTACCATGCGGAACTGCTCCGACTGCAACATCAGTAGGTATAGTAACAACTGTTAATCCTTATACATTTACAAACTTGACTCCAAATAGTTGCTACCAATTGTATGTTAGAGCAATTTGTTCTCCTTCAGATATGAGCGATTGGTCTATTGGTGCAACTCTTAATACACCTGCAACATGTCCAAAACCAACTGCATTGGTTACATCTGCAATTACATCACAATCTGCTTCGGTAGCTTGGACAAATAATAGTACTGCTACTTCATGGGAAGTTGTTGTCCTTCCTTGTAACACAGTTCCTGATAGCACAACAATAGGTACAATTACAACAACTAATCCATTTATTTTAAATGGTCTAACAGCAAACACTTGCTATAGTATTTTTGTAAGAGCAATTTGTTCAGCAAGTGATTCAAGTGATTGGTCAAACGGAATTAGCATTAATACAACACCGGCTCCACCTGCATGCGGAGGTGTATTTGTTGACAATGGTGGCTCAAACGCTAATTATACCAATAACGCTGACAATACTTATACTATATGCCCTACAAATCCTGGAGAGGTTGTGACAGTAACATTTACACAATTTGATACTGAAACAAATTGGGATGGTTTATATGTTTTTGATGGTAACTCAATTACTTCTCCACAAATCGCTAGTACAAATGGAGCTGCACAAGTTCCTGGTGGTTTAGCTGGTTCTTTCTGGGGTACAACTGTTCCAGGACCATTTACATCTTCAGATCCTAGTGGTTGCTTGACCTTTAGATTTAGAAGTGATTCTTCTGTTGTAAGATCTGGCTGGTCTTCAAATGTTACTTGTGGTCCAGATTTGGATAAAATTATTCTTGTTGCCTTCAATGACCAAAATAATAATGGTATTAAAGATTCAGGCGAAACCTACTTTACAAATGGTTCATTTGTTTATCAGCAAAATAATACCGGACCAATTACAAATGCCTTTTCATCAACTGGAAGACAAACAGTTTACGATTCAAACCCTGTAAATACTTATGACTTCTCATATAGTATCCAAACAGAATACCTTCCTTACTATAGCTCTGGAACAACTTCATTCAATGATGTAAATATTCCAGTAGGAAGTGGAACTCAAATTCTTTACTTCCCTATTGTTCTAACTCAAGCTTATAATGATGTTACTATTTCTATTGTTCCAATGGGCTCTCCAAGACCAGGACTAACTTATACAAATAAAATTGTATATAAAAACTTAGGAGTAGCTGCAACAGATGGAACAATAACTTTTGAAAAGCCATCACAAGTAACCATTACAGCAATTAGTCAAACAGGAACTATCGCTAATGCGACTGGATTCACTTATAACTTTACAAATCTTCTTCCTAATGAAACAAGAGTGTTTTATGTTA
>LNFM01000965.1_pt1 | contig 72741 bp, 72 predicted proteins | sample 596031 | NCBI WGS metagenome assembly LNFM01 (sample SAMN04254537, study PRJNA301005) | activated carbon metagenome | isolation source: dual media filters at the Ann Arbor, Michigan drinking water treatment plant | place: USA: Ann Arbor
TCTGTTGCCCCATCATGGCTGCACACCTCAAACGCTATGCGAGATGCATATTGTACCCGGGTCAGGCAGGGATGGAGAGTTTTTCAACAGAATCCGGCCGGAGTCTGCCTTTCCGGGGCAGCGTCGAAAAGCTGACGATCGCCCATCCTCAAATTTCCACGGTCTGCTTTCGGGGAGCATGACGAACCGCAGCTCTCGGCCAGAACCGGCCGGTCATCCCTACGGCGTAGCTGCCATTGGCCTATCGTGCCGTATCGGGCCGCAATGGTTCGCTAACCTGTCGTTCAATGCTCAGAGGATGGGAACGGCAGCTTTTCTGTTCGCCGAACGCGAACTATCGACCCGGAGCCGACCGACGACAACGTAGTTCCGCCGCCCCGAAGCGGACCAAAGGACGATATGTGTTTCCCGTAGTCGCTTTATTGTCCAGCCATTGGACAGGCGATTGGGACGGTGACACCATCGGATGCTTGCGTTAGCAGAAAAGCAGACGTTTCAGGTGAGCGGCGGACCCGCTTACTTTCCCTAGGACGTTCGCCGACTCAGTTTGCAGCGGCGAAGGGGTGCCTTACAATGCGATCTCTCGTAAGGAGATTCGCATGGCAAAATCCACCATCACCTCGAAGGGGCAGACGACTGTCCCTGCCGATATCCGGGCTTTTGTGGACGCCAAGCCGGGCACCCGCCTGGTTTGGTCTGTGATGCCCGATGGCACCATCATCGTTAGGGCAAAAACCAAGTCCATCCTGCATATGGCCGGTATGCTTAAAGCCCCGAAGGGCAAGCGTGTGAGTGTTGAAGAAATGAATCCCTGGCGCTGAGGGCGACATGCCTGCGCTCGACACGAATGTGCTGGTCCGCTATGTGGTTCAAGACGACAGCGGACAGCTCGCCGCTGCCAAGCGCCTGATCGGCCGTTGTGTCGCCGAAGGCCAGACGCTTTTTATTCCGGTGACGGTAACCCTTGAACTTGAGTGGGTGCTGCGAGCGAGCTTCGGATACGAAAAGGACGAGGTGCTTCGGGCACTCTCAAACCTGCTCTCGGCGGCGGAGTTGACTTTCGAGTCCGAGCGTGCCCTGGAAGTGGCGCTACAGCTGTACCGCAAAGGGTCGGCAGACTTCGCTGACTGCCTGCACATCGCATTGGCGAACGAGGCCGGCGAACGACCGCTATGGACGTTCGATAAGGGCGCGGCCAAGGTCATCGGCGCCGAACTGATTCGCACTCGTTAGTTTGAGACGCACTGGGACCAGGCGCAACTGCGGGTTCACGGCAAGGGTGGAGGGCAGAGTTTGCTGCCGGTGCCCAGCGACGTCGGCGCTGCCATCGCCGGAGGGGACGGCGACCGTCGTTCCCTACCCCTATCCACGGGCCAGAAGCGGTCGTTCCATAAATCGAGCCTGGCCCATTTAAGTTCGATGACTACTGCTCCTATGCGAGCTTGCGCCCAATAGAGCAGAGCTTGGACTTAACCCGCTGTCCGGATTCCTGGGACCACTTCTCGCCACGTCGTCGATCAGCGTGCGATCGCCTTGGCGCATGTCGACGGGCTTAGGGGCTCGAACCGGCCAGGGCCTGCCGGTCTGGCACGCTTTGAATTCCGGTGCCGCCTCTGGGCCTCCTCTAATTGGGCGATGCTCGCAGGAATTCATGTGTGTTATGGTCCTTCCGGTCACCTTGCGACCGTCGACGGCGGGTCGTCACTTGAAGCATTCCGGCCCGTCCTACACAACGAAAAGGGAACGATCAAATGACGCGAAGAATTCCAGGCGGCAAGGTATGCATGCTACTAGCAGCATTCTTCGGCTTGATGGCCGCGGCGACCGCGGCATGGTCGTGGAGCCGAATCGAGCGGTTTCAGGTGCGCGAGTATTCGTTCTCGGACCTCACCACGTTCGCGAACGCCACCGCGCATACGACCGTGCGCATCACCCACGCGCCGGCATTCACTGGCGAGATCTTCAACATCTCGCATAACATCAACAATCTCAGCTCGACTAATGTTGCATGGGTCGGCGACGAGCACATCGAATTGTCCGCGTTCGAGGTTGCCGTGGGCACGTCCTTGGTCGCGAGCGCAACGCTTCGCAGTCTCGACGGACAGATCGGCTACACAACTTTGTCCTGGGATCGCGAGCAATCGTCGATCATCGAGAACGGTCAGCACGTGCTCCGCCTTGTGGGCGTCGGCGGCTCTGGGGGCGTCGGTGCGAACCGGCCTTACATCGAGGAACTGCGGTTCGAAGGCGACTGGTCCTCTCCGGGCAGTCACGCGGTGCACGCCATCAACGCAGCTTGGGCCATCGAGGCCGACTTCGTGTTCGACGGCACGTACACCGTGTTTCGCGCCCGCAACAATCAATTTGTGAATGACGGACTGCACGAACTGGACCTGACCCTGTCGCTCTACGGCGTTGCAGCGATTCCGGAGCCCGCCGGTCATGTGCTAATGCTGGCGGGACTCGGCGTGGTTGCTGTTCTTCGTCGGTGGAAGCGCTGAGCAGAGGCAGGCGCGCGCTTCGCAGGACGTGGGCTTGGGGCGCAGGAAGGGAACGGAGCGTGGACCATGGCCGCCAGACCTTCGTCCCCCCGCCGGCTTGATCACCCCGCCGCACTTCGCGCGCTCGCGCAAGCTGGTGCTGGTACAGGACCGGCTCGGTGCCGATGGCATCATCGGCACCGGGATCGCGGTACGCGCGTCACTCGACGCCCCCCCACTTCATTGCAGGCAGGTTGAGTGTAGGGACGATCTGCACGATCACCACCGGCTCGTCGATGGCGGCGATGATTTCAGCGGCTAAGTTGGGGCAGTGGTCGACGTCGACCTCAACGGCGTACATTGACGAACGACCGCTTCGGGTCGGTGCTGCCGTAGCCCGATGTGGCAAGCGGTCATTCGCGCCGATTGTCAAGGCTAAGACGAGTTCCCGACGCATTGCTGCCGTTGGCATCTACATCCCCCAGCGACCGTTCGGGCCGAAGAGCGGAATTCGTCGCGGCTCGGAGATGCGCCAGGAGTTAGCCTCACGTAGCCGCGTTTCGGCTGATGATCCTCAGCGACACATGGGCGCCTTGCGGTGGAAGAAGCGCCCAGGAACACCGTTTCCATTATGAGGTCGGTCAGCGTCGCTGGACGGCTCGTTTGATGACTACAATAACAACATCCTTGTGATCCACTGTGATGCGGCCGGCCGTCGCTACGCTCGAGGGCAATGTACCGGCCTACCCCTCACTCCAGCTTGAGCCCCGTATCGCTCACGAACTTCGCCCAGCGCCTGAGTTCGGCGTGGAAGGCCTGCGTGAACTCCTCGGGGGTGGAGCCGACGATCTCGGCGTCGGATGCAGCGAAGCGGGTTCGCGTTTCGGGAGCATCCAGCGCCGTGCGGAAGTACTTGTGCAGCGCCTGCACAATCGGGCGCGGCGTCTTCGCTGGCGCCCAGATGCCGTACCACACACGGATCTCGTAACCGGGCAGTCCCGCCTCTTCCATCGTGGGTACGTCGGGCAGCAGTGGCGTGCGCTGCTTCGACGATACGCCGATCACGCGCAGCTTGCCCGCCTTGATGTTGCCGAGCGCACCGGTCGAGGTGCCGATGAACATCTGCACTTCGCCTGAGATCAGCGCGGCGGCTGCCGGCGCGCCGCCCTTGTATGGAACGTGCACCATCTGAAGCCCCGCCATGTGATTGACGAGTTCGCCGGCGAAGTGCGGCAGCGTGCCCAGACCGCCGGAACTGAACTTGACCTGACCGGGGCGTGCCTTTGCGTAGGCGATCAGTTCCTTCAGCGTCGACACGGGCAGCGCGCTGTTGATCATCACGAGTTGAGGAGCGGCCGAGAGCATCGTGACCGGTGCGAGATCCTTGTAAAGGTCGAACGGCAAATTCTTGTAGGCGTTCGGCACGATGGTGAGGGATGTGCTGTTTATCAGCAGGGTGTAGCCGTCGGGGCTCGCCTTCACGACCAGGTCGGTGCCTATCGTGCTGCCTGCGCCGGCCCGGTTGTCGATCACGACCTGCTGGCGCATCGCCTCCGCGAGCTTCGGCTGCACAATGCGGGCAGCAGCGTCGTTAGGGCTCGCCCCGGGCGGGTAGGGTACGACGATGCGTACCGGCCGGGTGGGGAAGGTGGCGTCGGCCGCTGCAGCGCCAATCGACGATGTCGGTACCAATGCCGATAGTGCGATAGCGGGCACCGATGCGAGCTTCATGCCTGTGAGCCTCCTCCTGCATTATTGCGGTGTGCGTGCGTGGCGGACATCACCACGCACGCCGCGTACAAACATTCGGGATGCTTTCGGCGGCGAACCGTCCATGACTCGGCGGATTGCAAGCAACGGTGTACGCGATCGGTCCTCGTCCCGCTGGCTGGTCCGCCCGGATGATTGCCCTCTCGGACACCTTTTCTGATTCTCGCCACTCTATAGCCCGTGCGATGAGCGGTCAATGCATGGGATTCGGAGATGATTTCGCTCGCGCGACAACTTCTGGAACTCGATGTCGCTCCGGCTTGCATGGCTTCGCCATGCGTCACGTAAACGCGGACCGAGCAAGACCGTCGGCTCTGCCGTAGATTGTCATCGCGCCTTCGGGGCAGGGCGTATGCTCGACATTCCTGGGTCACGCCGATGGCTCAATTCGGGCCACATGGCACGAACGGGTACGGGACTGCCGCGCCGTCGCGATACGGCAGCGCGATGCTGGCACGACCGGGCGCCGCGATGACGCCGTCCTGATTGGTGAGGTTGACCTCGGCTTCGACGAGGCCGTAGGCGTCTCGCCGCGTCAATCTTGTGACCGTACCGCCGAAGGTGAGCGTATCGCCGATGTTCATGCGCGCTCGCACCGAATGCGACATCTTCCAAACCCAGCCGTCGCAGCCTGCGAACTGATTCAAGTAAGACCAGCGGCAGGACAGTGTCCACATCGCCGAGGCGATGATGTTCGGCAGTTTGCCCACTTGGGTCCCGTCGGTAGGATTCACTGGCCATCTGCCAGCGCACCACGGTCGGCACCGTGACGCGGATCATCTTCTCTGGCAGCGCCTGCCCTTCGGCCACGTCCTCGAAATTCACCCGCGGCAGATCGAGGGGGCGAGCGGGCGGCATCGGTGGCGGATCGCGGGGCAGCGCCGGCTGCACGGGTGCACTCTCGCGCTTGGCGGCGTGCGCCGTCCAGACCAGGTTCACATCCTCACGAGCGACCAGTTCGTCACGCTGGTTCTTCCAGTCGGTGCGCACAACATAGAACGCGAGCGGTCCGTTGCGGCCGCTCTTTTCGTAGATGTCTATCAGCGAGGTATGGGCACTCAGCGTGTCGCCGACGTGCGGTAGCCGAAAGAACTCCACGTCGTCGCTGGCGTGAAAGCGGTAGAGTGTGGACCAGGCGGCAGGCTGCGGCAGATTCTCCGTCACCGCGACGCGGTAGGTGTCGTCGCCTGGCTGCGCCGAGCGCATCGTGTCGTCGACGAAAGGAATGTTCGGACGCAGCGAGAGCATGGTGAACATACCCGGCGCGACGCGGGTGCCGAAGCGCGAGGCTTTCGCTGCCGCGTCGTCATGAAAAATGCGTGCATCGTCGAACGTCGCCTGCGCGAAACGGCGGATCTCGCTCGTCGAGACGGCGTCCTGCGTGGTGCGCACGGGTGCGCGCGCGCCGACAAGTGCGCGGATCTCGTCGGTGACCAACCGATTACCGGTATTCATCGCGGGTCGATTCCTGTGGGAGGTGCTTCGATCATATGCGAGCTGGTCGCTGTGGAAAACTGCGCTTCTGCGATCCTACTGTCTCCTTCGGCGGCGACGGACCGCCGGAGTCGCTGGCTTTCGTTTCGACGGAGTGGCAATTCATCCATGTGCGCGTGATGACCAATGGCAGACGATCGAGCTTTTGCCGAATCGCTGCGCCGTTCAAGAGGTGTGCGTCTCGCAGGAAGCGAACGAGCTTCGTTCGGATCTCGTAGAGCGCTGGTCGCCGAGGCTGCAATCAAACCGTATCGCTCGAAGAATGCGTGATGCTGGGTTTTCGGGGCGGCGTTCGTATTGATCCCTGGCCAGATGGGCATACGCATGGTGGGGCAGCGAGTCCTCGACCGGTCTGGTGGGCGGGCTGCGACGCGTCGATCATCGCGAGGCAGCGTGAAGGCGAACAACAGTCGACTTTTGCGAAGAGCGGATTGCTTGTATGACCATGTCAACGACAGCTCGCTCGCCTGCACGAAGGCGATGAAATCCGGCATACTAGATCTGGGCCTTGGGCGGAACGGATACGGGTCTCGAAGTCAGCATCCCGACTTCGATGGGTGGCGCAATCGCCATCGCGGGGCGCATCACAAGGATTCGCGCGCAACGGCGACGCCTTGTGCATGGCCTGCACGGAGCGAGTTTGCGCGTCCAAGACGCCGGAGGACCGATAGCTTTCTTTCTAAGCATTGAGGTGCAGCACCAGCCTCGTGGCGTGGGCTGCACAGACGTGATGTTGGAGCCTGCGGTGGTCTCGCATCTAAGCCATGCGTCGTCGCTCGAACCGTATCCTGTAGCTCGTCCGGCTGGCACCGGACTTAAGCTGTGAATCGAGCCAGATGCGTTCTATTGGAGGAGCATCGAAATGAAAACTGCTGGGTTTGGCACGATCGCCGCATCGATGGTGATCGCCGTACTCCATGTCAGCGAAGCTGCCTCCCAGACGGAGTATCCCGAACGGCCGATTCGATACATCGTGCCCTATCCCGCAGGAGGTAGTACGAGCTTTACCGCTCGCCTCGTTGGGCAGCACTTCGCCGACGTCTGGGGACAGCAGGCAGTGATCGATAATCGTCCCGGCGCCAACACAATGATCGGCACGCAGTTGCTGGTTCGCGCAAAGCCCGATGGATACACCGTCGGGTACATCGGTCCGGGCAATGCTTCGAATCACCTTTTGCTCAAACCGCCTTACGACGGTCTGCGTGACATCCTACCGGTGGCATCGATCGCAGCGGTCGAAAACCTCCTCGTCGTGCATCCGAGCGTCCCCGCGAAGACGTTGCAGGAATTCGTCGTGCTCGCCAGATCGCGGCCGGGCGGTCTCGACTTTGCGACCTCGAGCATGGGCGGATCGACGCACTTCGCCGCCCGTCTGCTGAATAGCGTTGCGAAGATCGAAACTCGACAGATCCCATACAAGGGCGCCGGCCCCGCCATCGCGGACTTGATGGGCGGCCAGGTGCAGTACATGCTCGCCATCCCGACAAATGTCCTGTCGGCGGTCAAGGTCGGCCGGCTTCGTGCCATTGCGGTGACGGGCGAATCGCGCCTGGCATCGCTGCCTCAGATCCCGACGTTCTCCGAAGCAGGCATTCCAGGCATATCGCTGAAGACATGGCATGGCGTTGGTGCGCCAGCAGGCACACCGAAAGCACTGGTGGTCAAACTCTCTGCAGAGATCGGCCGCCTCGTGGCGATGCCGGAAACCCGAGAAAGGCTTGCCACGCAGGGCTTCGATCCCTTTTACAACGACTCGGATCAAACTATCGCGATGCTGCGCGCCGAACTGTCGAAGTTCGAAAAGCTGATTCGCGAGGCGAACATAAAAGCGGAGTAAGCCGAGCAGGCTGCGGCGCGTGCAGCGGCTCCGTTTGGTTGACCGCTATCGCCCTCGTTTTCGAAACATTTGAGATTTCGCCGCCTCATGACGGAAGTGGCGCATTACACGACGCTTGTCGAGGGCTAGGGAATCGAACCTGATACGCAGTGCGAGGGCAATTTCGGATTGCGGCGATTCAGTTCTCCCGGCCCACGGGTGGAAGCGGGCCGCATGGGGTAGCGGGTGCTGGGCCAACCACAGAGGATCAATAGAGTGACAAATGAATCGTTGATGCTGGACCACGATTCGCCTAACTGCGAACGGTTAACCGTTGCGGAGGCAGCCGCGGTTTGTATGGATGCCCTCGATCGACTGGGCTACGAGCCCGACGATGCACGGATCATTACCGACCACCTCGTTGATAGTGCGTTATGCGGGTATACGTTTGCCGGGCTACCACGGATTCTCGCGATCGCGAGCAACCGCAAGTCGCAGGAGGGGCGCCAAAGAATCCAGGTGGTGTTCGAGACGCCCGCTTCGAGTCTCATCGACGGGGGAAACAATGTGGGCTATCTCGCCGCTCATCGCGGTGCGATGGCCGCGATCGAGAAAGCCAAGTTCTGTGGCCTGTCCGCCGTGGGCGTTTACAACAGCTACTACAGCGGACGTGCTGCCTACTACGTCGAGAAAATCGTTAATGCAGGACTGATCGCGATTCATGCTTCGAGCGCCCAGCCCAAGGTGATTCCCCCAGGCGGGGCAGAGCCGATCCTGGGAACCAACCCGATCTGTTTCGGATTTCCGTCGCGATCAGGCCCCATGATTTTCGATGCGGGAACTGCCGCGATCATGGGCGGAGAACTTACTGTGCACGCGCTTCTGGGTGAGGCTCTCCCCGCCGGCGTTGCGTTCGATGCGCAGGGCCGGCCTACGCGCGACCCGAAAGAGGCGCTCAAAGGTGGGGTCGCACCCTTCGCGGGCCACAAGGGCTTCGGTCTCTCGTTAGCGGTTCAAGCGCTCGGCTTGCTCGCCGGCGCGGCGCTTGCTCGAGGCACGGTCCGTGATTATGGGTTCTTCTTCTTGGCAATTGATCCCGCGATCATGGGTCCCCAACAGTCGTTTCAAGACCAGCTGACACGGTTGATTGACGAGATCAAATCTTCGCGAAAGCAGCCGGGTGTCGACGATATACGGATTCCTTTCGAGCGGGCGCAGCGCGAACGAACTCGGCGGCGGGAGGAGGGCATCGTCATCGACTGCAAGATCATGTCGGAGATCCGCGCCTTGGGAGCGCGTGCCGCGTGATTGATTGTTTCTCGGTGCGAAATTAGGTTCGGCTGCGCGGGCGTTGGCACGCGGAGTGTGCGTTCATTTGAGCGAAGCGCGCGAAGGCGTGTCTTTCGCTGTTTAGCGATTCAATCAATCCAGATGATTTTGGGCCAGCGGACCTTTTGCATCGATGCTGCGACACGCGGCACTACTGGGGTCTTTACTCGGGACCTCTACGAGCGCGGTTGGGGCATTGCTGTCTGTCGCTGAGTTTCGGTTCGGCGCTGGCGCTGAGACGGTAGATGCCGACTCACAGCTTGTATGGCTCGACCTTTCGATAACCAGCGGGAAGTCCTACGACGAGATTTCGGGGCAGCTCGGCCCTGGCGGTCTCTACGTCGGTTATCGTTATGCGACGCCCAACGAAGCCGAAGGGCTGTTCAGACACGCCGGCATACCGGACATCGACGATTACACGCCGCTCAATGGAGGCACTGCCCGCAACTTCGATCCGGCCCGAGCATTGATCGCTCTGATGGGGCCGTCGAATTTTTTCAGACGGCCGGCATCACGTTGAGCGAGTTGATTGGATTCACCTCAGAGCATGTCCGCATGAATGGATCGGCCTTATACAAGTCGCACACGTGACTGTCCGTGACGGCGTGCCCGTAACCGGAGAAACAGACAGCTTCGCTGAAGCATTCACGGGTGGCAGCTTCTTGTTTTCCTGGACGACGTACGCCGGCAGACACTCGGACGCATCCTTATCGGCGCCATTGGTATCGCGCAGACTGTTGGTCGCAGACAAAATTGCCGGTGAATTCCTGGAAAGCCGGAGTAGTAATGATGGCCCTTCAGTAGAATCGCATCGGGGCAGTACTTGGTTGCATCATGAAGTCGGTGCTATACGTTCGCGATCGGACACTAGATCCGACACATTGTGCGCGAGCGAATCGGCGGTAGATGCGTACTATCATCCCGGTAGTGCGCGGCTCTCGCTAGCATGAATTCCATTCAGGATTCTATTGGTCACCATGCGTCTCCTCATCGGTAACAAAAACTACTCCTCCTGGTCCCTGCGGCCCTGGCTCGCTTTGACCGAACTCGGTATTCCCTTCGAGGAAGAGCGCGTGCCGCTCTTCGTTCCGGGCTACAAGGAACGCATCCTTGCGGCGTCGCCTGCGGGGAAAGTGCCGGTGCTGATCGACGGCAGCGTCGCCGTTTGGGATTCGCTGGCGATCGGCGAGTATCTTGCGGAAAAGTTTCCAGAGCGTGGCGTGTGGCCGCGTGATGTTGCGGTTCGGGCTCAGGCGCGTTGCGTCAGCGCAGAGATGCACTCCGGCTTCCAGAACCTCCGCGGGCAGATGCCGATGAACATTCGAAAACTCGTTCCGGGACGACCGCGCACCCCGGAAGTGGAGGCCGATGTCGCTCGCGTGATGGCGCTGTGGGGCGAGTGTCTGCGCGCGTCGGGCGGCCCGTTCCTGTTTGGGGATTTCTCTTACGCCGATTCGATGTACGCGCCGGTCGTCACGCGTTTCACCACCTACGACGTGCGCCTCGACGGCGCGGCGCTCGATTACACGAACCGGATATGGTCCTTGGCAGGCATGCAGGCCTGGCGGGCTGCAGCGAGGGCCGAGCGCGAAGTCATCGAGGCCTACGAGTTCCCGCAGTGAAGATCTATGCCGTCGGTGGCGCGGTTCGCGACGAGTTGCTTGGGCTTCCCGTCAAGGATCGCGACTATGTCGTCGTGGGTGCCACGCCCGAGGCGATGATCGCGCAGGGGTATCGGCCGGTGGGCAAGGATTTTCCGGTGTTCCTGCATCCGCGCACGCACGAGGAGTATGCGTTGGCGCGCACCGAGCGCAAGAGCGGTCGTGGGTATCGCGGCTTTCAGATCTTCGCGTCGCCCGAGGTGACGCTGGAAGACGATCTTGCGCGTCGCGACCTCACGATCAACGCGATGGCACGCGATGAGGGCGGGGCCCTGGTCGATCCGTTCAACGGTGCGGCGGACATTCGTTCCCGCACGTTGCGGCACGTGGGGCCGGCCTTCGTCGAGGATCCCGTGCGCATACTGCGCGTGGCGCGCTTCGCGGCGCGATTCGGGTTCGACATCGCGCCCGAAACGATGGATCTCATGCGGCACATGGTCGCCGAGGGCGAGGCGGATCATCTCGTCGCCGAACGCGTGTGGCAGGAGTTCGCCAACGGGCTGATGGCCGATCATCCGGCGCGCATGTTCGAAGCCCTGCGGTCCTGCGGGGCACTGGCCCGCATCCTGCCCGAGCTCGATGCGCTGTTCGGCGTGCCTCAGCCCGAGCAGCATCATCCGGAGATCGATACCGGCGATCACGTCATGCGCGCGCTCGAATGCGCGGCGGCGGCCGGCGAGCCCCTGGAAGTGCGCTTCGCGCTGCTCGTACACGATCTGGGTAAAGGCACCACGCCCTCCGAGGAGTGGCCGCGGCACATCGGTCACGAATCGCGCGCGCTGCCGCTGATCGAGGCGCTCTGCGAACGCGTTCGGGTGCCTGTCGCGTGCAAGGAGCTGGCGCTGGCTGTCGCGAAGTGGCATACCCACGTGCATCGCGCGTTGGAACTACGGCCCGATACCATCCTCAAGGTGCTGGAGCAGTGCGACGCTTTTCGTCGCGCCGAGCGTTTCGATGCCATGCTGCGCGCGTGCGAGTGCGATGCCCGGGGCCGGCTCGGTCTCGAAGCGAGACCTTACCCGCAGATCGAACGCATGCGAGCAGCCGCGCGCGCGGCATCCGCCGTCGACGCAGGGGCCGTCGCTCGCAGCGCACCGGATCCGTCGCAGATCAAGGCTCGCGTGCACGATGCAAGGCTGGAAGCGATTCGTACAGCGCTGCGTTGACAGCGTTCTGCGCGTGTCGTGACAATCGGGCAGCGGGCACGGGAGGAGGTTTCACCGCCTGTCGGAGTTGATTTCGTCGCGATCGTGCGTGAAACCAGGTCCGATACGCTGACGAGCCGCCGCTTACGCCACGTAGATCGTCCCACCATCCGCCTCAAAAGGAATCGCCATGCCGGAAAAGATGAACGGCGCACGCTTGTTCGCCCGCACGCTGCAAGCCTACGGTGTTACGCACGTGTTCTTCATGGATGCCGTGCTGCGTCGCGCGCTTGCGGAAATGGAGGACTGCAACATCGTGCGCATCCTCGGGCACTCCGAAAAGGCGGTCGCCTACATGGCGGACGGCTTCTCTCGTGTCTCAGGGCGACCTGGCGTGTGCTTCGCGCAATCGGTGGGCGCGGCCAATCTCGCCGCCGCGATGCAGGATCCTTACCTCGGACACGCCGCAGTCGTCGCCGTGACGGGGCGCCATGTCCCGCAGTTCCAGCATCACAACGCCTATCAGGAGGTGCAGCACGAACCGCTGTTCTCGGCGGTCACCAAGTTCCACGCCAAGATCGAGACGCTGGATCAAATGCAGCATCTGATGCGCCAGGCGTTCCGCGAAGCCACGACCGGTACGCCGCGTCCCGTGCATCTGGACATCGCCGGGCTCACCGGCGATGCCTTGGCGGTACAGGAGGGCGAGTTCGATGTCGTCGCGGACGAGGCGCACATGCGTTATCCCGCATTTCGTCCCGCGCCCGATCCGGCGTTGGTCAAGCGTGCCGCGGAGGCGATCGGCAAGGCACGCCGACCGGTCATCGTGGCCGATCGCGGTGTCACGTTCTCGAATGCAGAGTCGGCGCTTACGCAACTCGCCGAGCGAATCCAGGCGGCCGTCGTCGTCACGCTCGATGCCAAGGCGGCGATGATGGAGGATCATCCGCTGTTTCGCGGCGTGGTGGGTTTATACGGAAGAGGCTGCGCCAATCACGTCGTCGACGAGGCCGACCTCGTCATCTTCGCGGGCAGCAACACGAGCGACCACACCACGGCCAACTTCAAGCTGCCGCGCGCCGGCGTGCCGGTGATCCAGATCGATCAGGATCCGATTGAGCTCGGCCGGAACCTACCCGGCACGCTCGGTCTGCTCGCGGACGTGGGCGCCGGGATGGAAGCCCTCGCGCTCGCATGCGCGCCGGGGCAGCATGCCGACTGGCTCGGTCAGAGCCAGAAGCATGTCGACGAATGGCGCGCCCAGGCGGAGAAGTCGCGTGCGGCGACGACCCTGCCCATGCGGCCCGAGCGCTTGTGCACCGAATTCACGAATGCCCTGCCAGACAACGCGATCGTCATTTCCGATACAGGCTATTCGGCGCTGTGGACCGGTACCCTCGTCTATCTGACTTCGCCGAAGCAGCGCTATTTCCGTGCGGCGGGTTCGCTGGGTTGGGCGTTTCCGGCAGCACTCGGTGCGAAGTGCGCAGCGCCGAACAATCCTGTGGTCTGCTTCACGGGGGACGGCGGGTTCTTTTACCACTTGCCCGAACTGGAGACGGCGCGCCGACGCGGCATCAAGACCGTCACCGTGGTGAACAACAACCACAGCTTGTCCCAGGGGCTGCGCAATCTCACGGCGGCGTATGGCGACCGCGATCGGGCGCGCATGGGCGAATGCTTCGAGTACCGCGAGACCGATTTTGCCCGCGTGGCGCAGTCGTTCGATTGCTTCGGCGTGATCGTCGACAAACCGGAGAATTTCCGCAAGGCGTTCGACCAGGCGCTCTCGTCGGATCTCCCCGCGGTGATCGACGTGCGCACGGAGTTCGGCGCCATCGCGGATCTGCCCTGGGTGCCGGCCTGATTCGGATCCGGTGCAGGCGTGCTCCGATGCGCCTGCACTGGATCGGCGTCGTTAGAGTAGTCCGCCCGACCGGGCCAGCGCCGCGAGGTGATGGTCCGTATCGCCGAAGATCGTATCCAGCGCTGTAAAGCGCTTGAAGTAGTGACCGATCTTGTATTCGAGGGTCATGCCGATGCCGCCGTGCAGCTGCACGGCCTGCTGGCCGACGAAGCGGGCCGAACGCCGCAGCTGTACCGTGGCGGCCGAGATATTTTTCGCGCGCTCGACTGGATCCGGCTCGTCGACCATCATGGTGGCAAGGAGCGCCATGCTGCGTGCCTGTTCGAGGCTCACCAGCATATCGACGGCCCGATGCTGCAGCGCCTGGAAGCTGCCGATGGTGACGCCGAACTGCTTGCGCGTCTTGAGATAGTCCACCGTGATTTCGTGGGCGGCGGCCATGCCGCCCACGGCTTCGGCACCGGTGGCGGCGAGCGTGCGCTCGGCGATCCGCCGCAGCGTGGCGAGTCCCTTGCCGGGCTCACCGAGCGCATCGCTGGAACGTAGCTTCACGTTCGCAAGTTTCACTTCCGCCGCGCGCTGACCATCTTGCGTGGGATATCCGCGTCGACTCACGCCGGCGGAATTCGCATCGACCAGGAAGAGACCGATGCCGTCTTCGCTGCGACGATCCCCCGCGATGCGCGCCGACACGATGAGCTCGTCGGCGCTGTCGCCGTGCGCGACGAAACTCTTGGTGCCGTCGATGATCCAGCCGTCGGCATCGCGCCGTGCGGTGGTGGCGACATCGCCCAGGTCGTAGCGTGATTGCGGCTCGCAGTAGGCGAGAGCGAGGAGGAGATCGCCGCTGGCGATGCGCGGCAGGATGTCGGCGCGTTGCGCTTCGCTGCCCACCAGCGCGATGGTGCCGCCGCCCATGACGACGGTCGCAAGATACGGTTCCAGTGTGAGCCCGCGGCCGAAGGCTTCCATGACGATCATCGTTTCGACCGCGCCGCCACCCATGCCGCCGTATTTCTCGGGAAAGGGCAGGCCGAGCAGGCCGATGTCTGCGTATTGCTGCCACATCGCCCGGCTGAAACCGCAGGCTTCCTTCATGTAGGTTTTGCGCTGCTCGAAATCGTAGCGCTCGCCGATCAGACGCTCGACGCTTTCCTTGAGCATCCGCTGTTCTTCGCTCAGATCGAAATCCATGGCTCGATATCCCGTTCGTTATGCGCTCAGAGGCCGAGCAGCCGCTTGGCGATCACATTCTTCTGGATTTCGTTGGAGCCGCCGTAGATCGACGACGCCCGCGTATAGAAGTAATCCGGTGCGACCGTCGCGGCCCAGGCAGGACCGATCGGTTCATCGGTGGCCGTGCCCCACAGGTGCTCGGATTGAAAGGCCATCGCATTCGCGCCGGCCACTTCCATCAGGATCTCGGTGGCGGCCTGCTGCAGTTCCGTGCCCTTGATCTTCAGCACGGACGACGCGGGATCCTGGGCGCCCTTGGGCAGATTGCGCGCGTTCGATACGACGCGCATCTGGGTGATCTCCAGGGCCTTCAGTTCCACTTCGATGGCCGCGACCTTTTCCCGGAAGCGTTCGGTGTCGGCGAGCGGGACATCACCGACCATGACCGACTTGGCGAGCTCCTTCGCTTTCTGGATGCGAAATTTCGAGGCGCCCACGCGCGCGATGCCCGTGCGCTCGTTGCCGAGCAGGAATTTGGCGTAGGTCCAGCCCTTGTTCTCTTCGCCGATGAGGTTCTCCACCGGCACGCGCACGTCGTCGAAGAAGACTTCGTTGAAGTGGTGTTCGCCGTCGATGGTGGGAATCGGGCGCACGGTCATGCCGGGCGTATTCATTTCGAGCAGCAGGTAGGAGATGCCCGCCTGCGGCTTCGCGTTCGGATCGGTGCGCACGAGGCAGAACATCCAGTCGGCGTTGTGGGCACGCGAGGTCCAGATCTTCTGGCCGTTCACGACGTATTGATTCCCATCGCGCTTGGCGGACGTGCGCAGTGACGCGAGGTCCGATCCGGCGCCCGGTTCGGAGAAACCCTGGCAGAACCAGTAGTCGAGATTGGCGATCTTCGGCAGGAAGTGACGCTTCTGGGCATCGTTGCCGAAGGCGATGATCACCGGCCCGACCATGCTCACGTTGAACGCGAGCGGGTCCGGCGCGGGGGCGAGCTGCATCTCTTCCTTGAAGATGTACTGCTGCACGGGTGACCAGCCGGTGCCGCCCCATTCGACGGGCCAGTGCGGGACCGCCCAGCCTTTGGCATTGAGGATGCGTTGCCAGCGGACGATGTCGTCCTTGGTCGAGCGCTGCCCGAGTTCCGTCTTGCGGCGGATATCGGCCGGGAGCGCCTCGCGAAAGAACGCCCGTACTTCATCGCGGAATGCCAGCTCTTCCGGCGTGAATCGCAGATCCATGACCCCCTCCTGATCCCGTTGTTCGTCTGCAGCGGTGGGATGGGTCGATTGTAAAACCGCTGTTGCTGCCCGCCTCAAGCTTTTTTGACCTGCGTCGATAAGCCCATCGAGCGTGATGTTTTACCGAAAGTATCCTCATGTCTGCTGCAGTCGCGATCGTTTCCGATCCAGGCCTCGATCGGATCGGCAAGTATCCTGTGATCAAGGAAATCGGAAGCGGTCCGGACGGCAGCGTGTGGCTGGCCGATGACCGGTTCGCCGCCCGCGAGGTCGCGATCAAGGTGTTCGATCCGCTCGCGATGGCGCATCCGGATGCCGAGCGCCGCTTCCGACGCGCCTTGATGAAGGAAGCGTCTCAGGTGGGGCGACTGACGCATCCGCATATCGTGTCGCTCTACGATGCGGTGGCCGACGACGACATCTGCTATGTCGTGATGGAGTACGTCGCCGGAGGCAACCTGGAACCGCATTGCGACTCCGCGAATCTTCTGCCGCTGGAGCAGTCCCTCGAAATCGCGTTCAAATGCGCGCTTGCACTCGAACATGCGCATCAACTTGGCGTCATCCACGGCAATCTCAAGGCGGCGAACGTGCTCGTTCGCCGAGGCACCGACATCAGGATCTCCGATTTCTGTTCGGGGCATGCCGAGCGCTATGCCACGGGCAATCTGCCGCGCGGTTCCTGCCTGGCCTACGTTTCTCCCGAGCAGCTCCAGAGCGGCGAGGTGACGCAACAGACGGATATTTACGCGCTGGGCGTCCTCCTCTATCAGCTGCTGACCGGGCATCAGCCGTTCCATGGGCCGACCGACGTGGAGCTTGCGCGCCAGATCGTGGAGGCGTCGCCGGTGGTGCCGAGCAGGTATCGCCCGGATCTGCCGTCGTCGGTCGAGAACGTGGTGCTCCGGGCGCTGCAGCGAGATCGCCAGGAGCGCTATTCGACGTGGAGCGAGTTCAGTGCCGATCTCGTCGAGGCATACCGAACCTTGGGACATCAGGCGGAAGCCTCGAGCGATACGGATCGCTTCAATGCGCTTCGCAGCTTGTCGTTCTTCCGCGACTTTCGGGATGTCGAGATCTGGGAGACGTTGCGCATTGCACGCTTTCGCAGGTTTCCCGCGGGTCGCGTGCTGATTCGCGAGGGCGATCGGGGCGAGTGCTTCTATGTGCTCACCTCGGGAGATGTCGAGGTGATGCGCTGCGGTACGTCGCTCGATGTCCTCACGCCGGGTGATTGCTTCGGCGAGATGCTGTACTTCAGTCAGTCCAGCGCACGGCGCACGACGACGATCATGTCGCTATCGCCCGTGACGGTGCTGGAAGTCGATTCCATGGCGTTGAGGCTTGCTTCGGCGCCCTGTCAGGTCCAGTTCAACAAGTCGTTCATGCGTATCCTGATCGACCGTCTCACCTGGGCCAACGCCAAGCTTGCCGCCGCCTGACTCAGGCAGGGGACACTACCCTCGCGAGGCTCACGTGCAATCGAGCACGGCGGCACCACGTATCCGGCCTTCGCGCAGACGGCGCAAGGCTTCGTTCGCCTGAACGAGCGGAAAGACCTCCGTTTGCGTGCGCACCGGTACCTTCGGCGCGAGCGCGAGGAATTCCTCGGCATCGCGCCGAGTGAGATTCGCCACCGAGCGGATCGTGCGCTCTTCCCACAGGATGCGGTAGGGGAAGCTCGGAATGTCGCTCATGTGGATTCCGGCGCAGACCACCGTGCCGCCGGGGGCCGTCGCTTCGAGGGCCATCGGCACGAGCGCCCCGACGGGGGCGAACAGAATGGCGGCCTTCAGGGGGCAGGGCGGGCGTTCTCCGGAATGGCCGGCCCACTTCGCGCCGAGCTCGCGTGCGAAGTCTTGACCCTCGATGTCGCCTTCGCGGGTGAAAGCGTAAAGCGTGCGGCCCTGGTGTCGGGCGACTTGCGCGACGATGTGGGCGGCTGCGCCGAAGCCGTAGATGCCGAGGACGTCGGCGTCGCCCGCCATGCACAGTGCCCGATAGCCGATGAGACCCGCGCAGAGCAAAGGTGCCGCCTCGGCATCGCCATAGCCATCGGGGAGTGCGAAGCAGAATCGGGCGTCGGCGATTGCGAACTGGGCATAGCCGCCGTGAATGTGATAGCCCGTGAAGCGGGCGGTGGCGCAAAGATTCTCGTGACCGGATCGGCAGTACGCGCATTCGCCGCAGGTATGTCCCAGCCAGGGGATGCCGACGCGCTGCCCGATGCGAAAGGCAGTCACGCGGGCGCCGGTTGCTGCGATCTCGCCAACGATCTCGTGGCCGGGCGTCATCGGGAGGATGCCCTCGGTGAGATCACCATCGGCTAAATGCAGGTCGGTTCGGCAGACGCCACAAGCTCGCACCCGGACCAGCACCTGATCGGCGTCGGGATCGGGGATGGTGAGGCGGGTTTCGATGAGGGGGTGTTTCCGTGCGACGACTTGCATCGCCGTCATGGTCGACGAGGTTCGTGACGGGGCGGTCATAGCAATCCGCTCCGGTCGCCGCTGCGGAATCCCAGCAGGGGCGGTTCGATGCCCCGGCCAAAGGCGATCACCTTGAACAATTCCCCCATCTCGGCCGGACTGAGCAGCTTTTGCGCGGCGGCGCAGGCCGGGGCATAGCGGGCCACGTCGTTGGGGTCATAAGCGGCCAGGGCTTCCAGCAGCCCGCAGTTCATGAGGAATCGCGCCTGTTGGGTGTAGCCCAGCACGTCGAGCCCCGCCTCCGCAGCGACCCGGGCCAGGGCCGAGAAGTCGATGTGGGCGGTGATGTCCTGCAGCCCCGGTAGGCAGAGCGGATCGGTATGCGCATGATGGCGGTAGTGGCACATCAGCGTGCCTCCGGACCGTTGCGGATGGTAGTACTCGCTCACCGGAAAACCATAGTCGATAAAAAGGATCAGGCCCCGGGTGAGTCGCTCGGCCAATGATCGGACGAGGCCGTGGGCGGCGAAGTGGATCTCGGTCGTATAGCCTTCGCCGAGGTCGAGTGCCCGGGCGATGCGCTCCAGTTCGCCGGACGCGGGACGCGCGCACCATGCGAGACGGGCACGATCCGGTGTAAGCATGACTCCCAGTTCCTCGATCGTTCCGTCGTGCGTGCGAACGAGGCTGACCGGCATGGCATCCAGAACTTCGTTGCCGAGGACGATCGTATCGGTCAGGTGCGGCAGCTCGTCGTGCCATCGAAGGCGGGTGCCGAGATCCGGGGGGAGTTCATCCAGAGTCGCTGCCTGTCGCGCCTTCAGGTCGGCCGACAGTTCGACGATTTCGTAGGTGTCGGGCAGGCGATCCAGGCGGTCGAGTTCACGCAGGATGTCCGCGGCCATGCGCCCGGTGCCGGCACCGAGTTCTAGGATTTGGGGGCACCCGGCCTCGATCAGTTCGGCGAGCTGCCGAGCGAGACTGACGCCGAACAGCGGCGACATCTCGGGCGCGGTCACGAAGTCGCCGCCCGGACCGAACTTCGATGCGCCGGCGGAGTAGTAGCCGAGCCCCGGCGCGTGCAGAACGATATCCATGTATCGATCGAACGCAAGAAACTCGCAGGTGTCGATCTGACTTGCCACAGCATCGTAGACGCGATGCATGTGTGCTAGGGCATCAGCGCTAGGTGCGGGCAGATGCGTCGAATTGGGCGGAAAGGGCCGCGCGGATGCTTCAGTTATTATCTTCGATGACATGAAAGCCGTTCGTCGATCGAGCGAGGCGGGAGAACTCGCGGGCAAGACCGTGCTGGTGACCGGCGGCGCACGCCGCGTCGGCGCCGCCATTTGCCATCGGCTGCATCGGGCCGGGGCGAACGTCGTGATCCATTATCGCACGTCGAACCGGGATGCCCTGCGACTGCAGCGCTCGCTCGAGAAGGTGCGTCCAGGCTCTGCGCTGTGCGTTGCTGCCGATCTGCTCGATGCCGCCGCGCTTCAGGGGCTCGTGGAAGCCTCGATTCGAGCGTATGGGCGGCTCGATGCCCTGGTCAACAATGCGTCGAGTTTCTACCCGACCCCCGTTGGGACGATCACCGCGGCCGACTGGGATGATCTCGTCGGCACCAATCTGCGCGCACCGCTGTTTCTGTCGCAGGCGGCTGCCCCTGAGTTGAGCCGCCGACACGGGTCCATCGTGAATATCGTCGACATCCATGCCGAGCGGCCGCTCGAAGGCCATGTGACCTACAGCATCGCGAAGGCCGGTCTGGTCGGATTGACCCGCGCGCTTGCACGCGAACTCGGCCCGGCAGTGCGCGTCAACGCGGTGGCGCCTGGCGCAATCGCGTGGCCGGAATCCGGCGTGCTGGCCGAATCCGATGTGCAGGCGCAGATCGTGGCGCGCACGCCGCTACAGCGAATCGGGAATGTGGACGATATTGCCCAGGCGGTTCACTTTCTGCTCGTCGCGCCTTTCGTGAGCGGCCAGATCCTCGCGGTCGACGGGGGGCGGAGCGTCGTCCTGTAGGAAGTGTTCGGTTCGGCAAGCGATGGTTGTCAAAGTGAATTTGACATGTTAGGTTCGCTGCCGAGGTACAGATCCCATGAATTGCGTCGAACGTCTCGTAGAACTCTTCGGTAGTCAGGCAGAACTCGCCCGTCGGCTCAGCGTCGACCGTGCCGTGGTCAGCAACTGGATCAAGGTCGGATATGTTCCGGCGCGGTGGGCCATGGAAGTCGAGCACCTGACCGGGGGGGAAGTGAGCGCCGTCGACGTATTGAACGAGGCGTCCGCGCGCAAGCCCCTAAAGCTCAAGTCCCGGCCGGACGGGGAAGGTCCGCTCGGCGCCTCACTTCCAGGAAACGACATCATGAACAACTACGCGCCGTCCAAACGCATCCATTCGTTCCATCCTCCGCAGCGCACCCTCATGGGGCCTGGTCCGACCGAGATCCATCCCCGCGTGCTCACCACGATGAGCCAGCCGGCGATCGGCTACCTCGATCCGATCTTCGTCGACATGATGGAGGAGCTGAAGACGCTGCTTCGCTATGCCTACCAGACGAAGAACCCGCTGACCTTCCCGATCTCCGGTCCGGGCTCGGTGGGGATGGAGTACTGCTTCGTCAACATGGTGGCGCCCGGCGACAAGGTCATCGTCTGCCGCAATGGCGTCTTCGGCGGGCGCATGATCGAGAACGTCGAGCGTTGCGGCGGCACGCCCGTGATCGTCGAGGCGAACTGGGGCGATCCCGTCGATCCGCAGAAGCTCGAGGATGCGCTGAAGAAGAATCCCGATGCCCGCGTCGTTGCCTTCGTCCACGCGGAAACGTCCACGGGTTGCCAGTCCGATGCGAAGACGCTGATCCAGATTGCGCACAAGTACGATGCCCTCGTCATCGTCGATGCGGTGACTTCCCTCGGCGGCACGCCGGTGCTGGTCGACGAGTGGGGTGTCGATGCGATCTACTCCGCCAGCCAGAAGTGCCTTTCCTGCACCCCGGGCTTGTCGCCGGTGTCGTTCTCGGAGCGCGTCGTCGATCGCGTCAAGGCGCGCAAGGACAAGATCAAGAGCTGGTTCATGGACATGAATCTGCTGCTCGGCTACTGGGGTGCGACGACCCGCACGTATCATCACACCGCACCGACGAATTCCCTGTTCGCGCTGCACGAGGCATTGCTCCTCATTCGCGAGGAAGGCCTGGAGAACTGCTGGGCGCGCCATCATCGTCACCACCTGGCCCTCAAGGCGGGCCTCGAGGCCATGGGTCTCAAGTACCTGGTGAAGGAGCAGTACCAGTTGCCGCAGATGAATGCGGTGATGTGTCCGGAAGGCATCGACGAAGCTGCGGTTCGCCGCACGCTGCTCAACGAGTTCGGTCTGGAGATCGGTGCGGGTCTCGGGCCGCTGGCCGGGAAGATCTGGCGCTTCGGTCTCATGGGGTACTCCTGCCGTGCCGACAACGTCATGCTCTGTCTGGCTGCGCTGGGCTCGGTCATGTCCGACATGGGTGTCGCCGTGCACGTGGGGGATGCCGAAGCTGCGGCGCATGCCGCCTATGCTTCCCAGCATGCACGCGCCGCGCAGGCGAAGAAGAAAGTGTCGAAGGCAGCTTGAGCCGCAGGGGAGGCCGTTGGCGACGCCGACGGCCCTTTGCCCCACTCGTGCGTTCGTGACAAAGGGCCGGCTTTTATGCTGGCCCTTTTCGCAGGTACTGTGGATAGACTCGCGTCAACCGCACTGTCGATGCACGAAGCCTGGCCTACGCAGAATCGGGCGTAGGCGCGTCGATGGGCTCGCGGGTAGAATCGGTCGGTCGCCCCTCAAGCAATGCCACGCGATGACGATCGATCTCGAGCAGGAAAACCAGGAACTCAAGCGCAAACTCGCCGACTTGATGGAGCGGGCCCGCTACAACGAGAGAGTCCTCGCGCGTTTCCAGAAGGTCGAATTGCGACTGATCGGGATCGTGTCGTTCAAGGAACTGATCGAAGCGATTCTGGAGGACTATCGGGAAGCCTTCGAACTCGACGTCGTCGCCTTGTCGCTCATCGATGCAGATTACGACCTGCGTCGCACCCTCATGGATGCCGAAGCATCGCCGGAGGAGTTCCCGGGTCTCATCATGTTCGATCAGGATCGGTTCCTGTCGTCGCTCTTCGGCGGCAAGAACCAGCCGGTGCTGGGCGACTACGACGCGGATCGCCACGCCTGCCTGTTTCCCAGCGGGGGCTTGCGACCCTCATCCGTTGCGATTCTGCCGCTGACCCGATGGGGGCAACTCGTCGGAAGCCTCAATCTGGGCAGCGTTCGTTCGGATCGGTTCGTGCCGGGGATGGCGACGAACTTCATCGAGTGGCTGGCGGCAGTCGCATCTGTATGCCTAGAGAATGTCGCCAACAACGAACGGCTAAAGCACATCGGATTGACCGATGCGCTGACCGGCGTTCACAACCGACGCTACTTCGATCAGCGCCTGCGCGAGGAGGTCGATCGGGCACTGCGCAAGGGGCATCCGCTGTCCTGCATGCTGGTGGATGTCGATCACTTCAAACTCGTCAACGATACGCACGGGCATCTGATCGGTGATGTCGTTCTGCGCGAAGTCGCTGAACAGGTGAAGGATCAGCTGCGCCTTTCGGATGCGATGGCGCGCTATGGCGGCGAGGAATTCGCGGTGCTGCTCGTGCAAACGGACGAAGTGATTTCCCGTACGATCGCGGAGCGGATTCGGGAAGCGATTGCCACGACGCCCATTCGCCTGCCGGACAACGGCAGTCTCACGGTGACGCTCTCGATCGGCGTTTCCACGCTCACCGAAGAACTCCGGGGCGCCGACATCGATGCCAAGGCTCGGGATCTCGTGGATCGAGCCGATCACGCCCTCTACGCGGCGAAGCGTGGCGGGCGTAATCGCGTCATGAGCTGAGGCGGGCTCCTCAGTTCAGCCCCAGGCGGCTCCAGATGGTCGCCACCGCCGAGGATTGATTCAGTGTGTAGAAGTGCATTCCCGGCGCTCCGCCCTTCAACAGGCGTTCACACAGCGCGGTGACCACGTCCAATCCGAACGCGCGGACCGACTCGGTATCGTCGCCGTAGGCCTGCAGCTTGTTCCGAATCCAGCGCGGAATTTCTGCGCCGCAGGCATCCGAGAACCGCGCCAGTTGCGAGAACCTGTTGATCGGCATGATGCCGGGTACGATCGGGATCGAGATGCCCATTGCAGCGCACTCGTCGAGGAAGTGAAAGTAGCTGTCGGGATTGTAGAAATACTGCGTGATCGCTGAATCCGCGCCTGCATCTACCTTGCGCTTGAAATTGCGCAGGTCTTCCAGCGCATCGCGGGCCTGCGGGTGGTACTCCGGATAGGCTGCGATTTCGATGAAGAAGTGGCGCCCGAATTCGCGCCGAATGAAGTCGACGAGTTCGAAGGCGTAGTGAAATTCTCCTGCAGTCGCGAGCCCCGAGGGCAAGTCGCCCCGCAGGGCGACGAGGTGCTGGATGCCGTGGCTTCGATAACCTTCGAGGGTGTCGCGGATATTGGCGTGCGTCGAGGCAATGCAGGAGATGTGCGGTGCAGCCTGGTGCCCGCTCTGCTGGATCTCCAGGACGGTGTCGAGTGTGCGGTCGCGCGTCGAGCCGCCTGCCCCGTAGGTCACGGAGAAGAACTTCGGCTTCAGGGCAGCCAGTTCGGCCGTCACAACGCGCAGTTTCTCCCGCCCTTCGGGCGTATTCGGCGGAAAGAATTCGAACGAGAATGTGGGGTTGCTGGAAGTGGACATCGGAGTTCCCTGAGCGAACTGGGCGTGGGTGGTTGAACAGGGAAATGGGATGGAGGAAGAGGGATCCCCTCTCCCCGGTCCCTCTCCCCAGTGGGGGAGAGGGAGTGGCGCACGAATCAGCGCTGGCGGTGACTCAGCCTTGCCGGCTCGGACTTTCCACTTTTCCCATTTCACTTTTCACGCGGTAACGCTAGTAGCGATAGTGCTCCGGCTTGTACGGCCCGTCGATGTCCACGCCGATGTAGCGGCACTGCTGTTCGTTCATCAGCGTCAATTCGGCGCCGAGCTTGCGCAGGTGCAATCGCGCGACGTGCTCGTCGAGCTTCTTCGGCAGCACGTAGACCTTGTTCTTGTACTGCCCGGTCTGCGTGAAGAGTTCGATTTGCGCGAGCACCTGATTGCTGAACGAACTCGACATCACGAAGCTCGGGTGCCCCGTCGCGCAGCCCAGGTTCACCAGACGTCCTTCGGCCAGCACGATGATGCGCTTGCCGTCGGGGAAGATGATGTGATCGACCTGGGGCTTGATGTTGTCCCACGTATACTGCTTCAGGCTTGCGATGTCGATCTCGGAGTCGAAGTGGCCGATGTTGCACACGATCGCGTTGTGCTTCATCCGCTTCATGTGTTCGTGATTGATGACGTGGACGTTGCCCGTGGCGCTCACGAAGATGTCGGCCTTGTCGCAGGCGTAGTCCATCGTCACGACGCGGTAACCTTCCATCGCCGCCTGCAGGGCGCAGATCGGATCGATTTCGGTGACCCACACCGTCGCGCCCAGACCCTTCAACGCACCGACGCAACCCTTGCCGACATCGCCGTAGCCTGCGACCAGAGCGATCTTGCCGGCGATCATGACATCGGTGGCGCGCTTGATGCCGTCGACGAGCGATTCGCGACAGCCGTAGAGGTTGTCGAACTTCGATTTGGTGACCGAGTCGTTGACATTGATCGCCGGGAAGGGCAGCCGACTTTCCCTTTCCATCTGGTAGAGCCGGTGCACGCCGGTGGTTGTCTCCTCGGTCACCCCTTTGATGCTGGCTTGTATCCTTGCATACCAACCCGGCTTCTTGGCGAGTTGCGCCTTGATCGCGGCGAAGAGAACCTCTTCTTCTTCGCAGGTCGGTTTGGCGATGAGACTCGGATCCTTCTCGGCGCGCGTGCCGAGCGTGACGAGCAGCGTGGCGTCGCCGCCGTCGTCGAGGATCATGTTCGGGGTGCTGCCATCGGGCCATTCGAGGATGCGGTGGGTGTAATCCCAGTACTCCTCGAGCGTCTCGCCCTTGTAGGCGAACACGGGGATGCCCGCAGCCGCAATGGCGGCGGCGGCGTGGTCCTGCGTCGAAAAGATGTTGCAGGAGGCCCAGCGAACTTCGGCGCCGAGTTTGACCAGCGTCTCGATCAGGACGGCGGTCTGGATGGTCATGTGCAGCGAGCCGGTGATCTTCGCGCCCTTGAGGGGCTGCTTGGCGGCGTAGTCTTCGATGATGGCCATCAAGCCGGGCATTTCGGTTTCGGCGATGGCGATCTCTTTGCGTCCCCAGGCGGCGAGCGCAATGTCTTTGACGACGTAGTCGTGTTCGGAAGCGGGCGTGTTCAAGGCAGTCTCCATTCAAGAATTGAATGGGCGCGGTTCTAGCTTGGTCCGCCCCGGCCGAGCCTGGCCGCAACTCTGCATCGAGCAGGCTACGGTCGCAGCGCCCCTCGGTCGCGGCGGGGTCTTGCGGGTCATGCGTGCACCCGGGGTCAGTGGGTTGACCCGGGCGGGTGAAGCGGGGTTCAGGCTTTGATGCCGGCGTCCGCTTTCAGGGCTTCGGCCTTGTCGGTCGCTTCCCAGGTGAACTCGGGCTCGTCCCGGCCGAAGTGGCCGTGTGCGGCTGTCTTGCTGTAGATCGGACGCAGCATGTCGAGGCCGACGATGATGCCCTTCGGGCGCAGATCGAAGTGCCTTTCGACGAGCTTGGCGATCTTGTCGTCGGCGATCTTGCCGGTGCCGAAGGTGTCGACCATCAGGCTCACCGGGCGAGCGACGCCGATGGCGTACGCCACCTGCACTTCGCAGCGGCTCGCAAGCTTGGCAGCGACCACGTTCTTCGCCACGTGCCGCGCGGCGTATGCCGCGGAGCGGTCGACCTTCGAGGGATCCTTGCCCGAGTAGGCGCCGCCACCGTGACGGGCAGAGCCGCCATAGCTGTCGACGATGATCTTGCGGCCGGTCAGGCCGGTGTCACCCATGGGGCCGCCGACGACGAAGCGGCCGGTCGGGTTGATCAGATACTTCGTGTTGGGCGACAAGATTCCCTTCGGGAACACCGGCTTCACGATTTCTTCGATGACGGCTTCGGTGATCTGGGCGTGCGAGATCTCGGGGTGGTGCTGGGTCGAGATGACGATGGTCTCGACGTGCTGCGGGCGGTTGTCGACGTAGCGGACGCTCACTTGCGACTTGGCATCGGGGCGCAGCCAGTTGAGGCGGCCGTCCTTGCGCAGTTCCGCATGGCGTTCCATCAGCCGATGCGCGTAGTAAATCGGGAGCGGCATCAGCTGCGCAGTTTCGTCGCACGCATAGCCGTACATGAGGCCCTGGTCGCCTGCGCCCTGCTCGAGATCGAGCCCCTTGCCTTCGTCGACACCCTGCGCGATATCGGGCGACTGTCGATCGAAGGCGGTGACCACCGCGCATGTCTTGTAGTCGAAACCGATGTCGGAACTGTCGTAGCCGATGCGCTTGACCACGTTCCGAGCGAGTTCGCTGTAGTCTACGACTGCCTTCGTCGTGATCTGACCGGCCATGACGACCAGGCCGGTGCAGACGAGTGTCTCGGCGGCGACTCGACCCCATTTGTCCTGGGCCAGGATGGCATCCAGCACTGCATCTGAAATCTGGTCTGCCACCTTGTCGGGATGACCCTCGGAGACTGACTCGGACGTAAACAGGAACTCGTTCATGAGGCGGGTGCTCCCTGCCGGCTAAAAGCTCAATAGAATAGCAAAAAGAGGATACTGCGTGCAGGTCGAAGCGTTACCGCCGATGCTCAAGTGGGGACTGAAGCCATTGGCCTGGCTGCCTCTGCCCTGGTTGCACGTATTCGGATGTGCGCTGGGGCGTATCGTCTATCGCACATCCCGCCGGTATTCGGCTCGTTTGGACGAAAACTTGAGGCAAAGCGGGTTGGCGTCGTCCGAGGCCGAGTTCAATCGCTTGCGGCGGGCGGCAGCCGGCGAAGCCGGCAAGACGATTCTGGAGCTGCTTGCGATCTGGTCGAGTTCATCCAGGCGCGTCGAAGGCTGGATCATCGCGGTCGAGAATCGCGCACTGATCGAAGAGGCGCATCGGTCCGGCAAAGGGATCCTGCTCCTCACGCCGCACTTGGGATGCTTCGAAATTGCCGGTTTCCATTTTGGTCAGACGTTGCCCATCACGATCCTCTACCGGCCGCCGCGGATGCGTTGGCTGGAGCCCTTGATGATCGCGGGTCGCGCCCGGGGCCAGACCGAACTTGCAACGACCGACCTCAAAGGCGTAAGACGGTTGCTGAAGGCGTTGCGCAAAGGAGATGCGGTGGGATTGCTGCCTGACCAGGCACCTCGGTTCGGCGAAGGCGTGTGGGCGCCGTTTTTCGGACGTCCGGCATTCACCATGACCTTGTGCAATCGACTCCAGCGTGCCACCGGTTGTCGAACCTTCATGGTGTTCGCCGAGCGTCTGCCGCGGGGAAAAGGCTTTCACCTGCACGTGGATCCGCTCGACGGGCAGTTTTCCACCGAGGCCGATCTAAACGCAGCGGTCGAGCGCGTCGTGCGGCGTCGGCCCGAGCAATATCTGTGGGGATACGACCGATACAAGGTTCCCCGCGGCGCCGAACCTGCGGCGACCGTCGCCGAAGGCGATCGGACATCGGCGGACGAGGTGCCATCGTGATGTCGATGGACGCAGGAAACTAGCGGGGCGCCCGATGGCTCGAATTGCGCTCGCACTCATGTGGCTGCTGCATTTTCTGCCCCTCGCGGTATTGGCGCGGATCGGCGATGGGCTCGGTGAGGTGCTCTTCGTCGTCGGACGCGCTCGCCGGCGCGTGGCACTTACGAACCTCGCTCTTTGCATGCCTGCGATTTCGGAATCCGAGCGACGACTGCTTGCGCGCCGACATTTCCGCGGTGTCGCGCGCAGCCTGCTCGAACGCGGGATACTCTGGTGGGGGTCGGCCGAGCGCATTCACCGCATCGTTCGATTCGAGGATGAAGCGAATTGGCGTGCCGTGGCGGATCGGCCGGTCATCTTCCTGGTGCCGCATTTCGTCGGCTTCGAGGCGGGTGGGTTTCGCTTCAACACGGAACATCCGGTGGCCTCGATGTACGCGAAGCAGCGTAACCCTTCGTTCGACGCCGCTTTCCTGCGCGCGCGCCTACGCTTCAAGACGGCAAAGATGTTTTCGCGCCAGGACGGCGTGAGGAATATCGTCCGGTCCCTGCGCGAAGGTCTACCCTTCATCTACCTGCCCGACATGGATTTCGGGCCGCGCGATGCCGTGTTCGTGCCGTTCTTCGGCGTGCAGGCGGCGACCATCACGGGCCTTGCCCGCCTGACCGCGATTTCGAAGGCAGCGGTGGTGCCCCTGATCACACGGCAATTGCCCGGCGGGAACGGGTACGTTGCGCGGTTCTACCCCGCATGGGAAAACTTTCCGAGCGGAGACGACATCGCTGACGCGCGGCGCATGAACGAATTCATCGAGGCCCGTGTGCGCGAAATGCCCGAGCAGTACTATTGGGTGCACAAACGCTTCAAGACGAGGCCCGAAGGTGAGCCTGCAATCTACGATCAATGAAGGGCCGGCTGCGATTCGTTCGATGACCGAGGCGGACATCGAGCCCCTGCGTGCGCTCGCCCGCGAGATCTGGGTGCGACACTACACCCCGATCATCGGCAGCGCCCAGATAGAATACATGCTCGAGCAGCGCTATTGCCCTTCGGTGCTTGGTGCTGAATTGGCTCGCAGCGATATCTGGTGGGATCTGCTATTCGTGGCCGAAGCGATGCGGGGCTATGCCTCCTATTTCGTAGCCGAAGAAGCGCGCATGCTGAAACTCGACAAGCTCTATATTCACCCTGACCTGCAGCGCGGCGGGTACGGCCGGCGGATGCTGGGGCATGTCATCGAAAGGGCCAGGGTGCTGGGTATCGGGAAGGTCGCCTTGGCGGTGAACAAGCGCAATTCGAACGCCATCGAGGCATATGAGAAGTGGGGCTTTCGCATCGAGCAATCTGTCGTGAAGGACATCGGCAACGGGTTCGTGATGGACGACTTCATCATGGCGAAGGAAGTATGATCCGCGCGCCTTGCGAAGTTCGAGGCCACTGATTCGGGATCGTGATGCACCTCAAGTTTACGAAGATGCATGGTCTGGGCAACGACTTCGTCGTTGTCGATGCGACGCGGGACGCTTTCGGGCTCGGTCCCGATGCGCTGCGCCGCCTGGCCGACAGGCGCTTCGGCGCCGGATGCGATCAAATCCTCGTCGTCGAACGACCGCGCACGGCCGATGCCGATTTCCACTATCGAATCTTCAATGCCGACGGCGGCGAAGTGCAAAGTTGCGGCAACGGCGCGCGCTGCTTCGCACGCTTCGTCCGCGAGAAGGGCCTGACCGACAAGACGCAGATTCGCGTGGAAACCGCGGCCGGCATCATCGTGCCCCGCATTCATCCCGATGGGCTCGTCAGTGTCGACATGGGCGTGCCCGAGTTCGAACCGAAACGAGTGCCCTTCGTCGCCCCGAGACGCGAACCGACGTATGTGCTCAGGGTGGGGAACGAAGAGCGTGTCGTTCGCGTCGTTTCGATGGGCAATCCGCATGCGGTGCAAGTCGTGCAGAGCGTCGACGACGCACCGGTTCTAGCGGAAGGTCCTCTGATCGAGGCGCACGAGCGTTTCCCCGAGCGCGTCAATGCCGGGTTCATGCAGATCGTGGATCGTCATGCCATCCGTTTGCGCGTCTTTGAACGCGGAGCGGGAGAAACCCTGGCCTGCGGGACGGGCGCCTGCGCTGCGGTCGTGGCAGGGATCGCGGGCGGATTGCTCGATACGCCGGTGCGCGTATCGACTCATGGCGGGGAACTGGATATCGAGTGGGAAGGTGAAGGGAGGCCCGTCGTCATGACGGGACCTGCATGCACCGTGTACGAGGGTGAGATCGAGATCTGATGCCGACGCAGCCCACGGGTGCGTCGTCGTCGAGCAATCTGAGCAGACGGCCCCGATCCGTCGGCCAGGAGAAGCAAAGGGAGATTCATGAAAGCAGAAGAAGTCGCGCAGTTCCTCAACCAGCACCCGGAGTTCTTCGAGCAGTACGCTGAAATGCTCGCCGAGGTGGTGATTCCGCATCCTCACGGGGGGCGGGCCATTCCGATTTCGGAGCGTCAGATCCTCTCGTTGCGCGAGAAGGCGCGCCGGCTCGAATCGAAGCTCGGCGAACTGATCCGCTTCGGCGAGCAGAACGACGCCATCACTGACAAGCTGCATCGCCTCACCCTTTCGCTGATCGGGGCGCGGGACGTGGCTGCGGTCCTCCACGTCATCGGATTCAATCTGCGCGAAGATTTCGCGGTGCCGCATGTCACCGTGCGGTTATGGGGAGATTTCGCGCACGCCGAGTCGAACCCGGTCACCGACGAGGCGCGCAAGTTCGCGCAGGGCTTGAACAACCCCTATTGCAGCGCGCATCCGATGGCCGATACGCTGACGTGGTTCGGGGATGTCGCATCGCATTTGCGATCCTTCGCATACATTCCGTTGCGCAGCGAGCAGACATTCGGGCTGCTCGCGCTGGCAAGCGAGGATCCCCAACGCTTCTATCCGGAGATGGGCACATTGTATTTGCGCCGTCTCGGCGAGATTGCGGCGGCAGGGCTCATGCGCAATCGCGCGGGTTGAGCGGGCGATGGCGAACGTTCAAGCCGGGACGCCGCACGACGCAACGTTGCCTGCGGCGGCGGAATGTCTTGAGCGCTTCGTAAGTCACCTCGCGACAGAACGACGATTGTCCGATCACACGATCGAGGCCTACCGCCGCGATATCGAAGCGCTGATCTTCCACGCGCAGGATCTTCCGCTCGACCAGCTGACGGTTCATCACATTCGACGGGTAGTGTCGGCCCTGCGTGCCAGGGGACTCTCGGGGCGCACCCTCGCGCGCATGTTGTCTGCCTGGCGAGGGCTCTACGGATTCTTGGCGCGAGAGTACGGGATAGCACAGGATCCCTGTCATGCCGTGAAGGCGCCGCGCAGCGAAAAGCGATTGCCGAATGCACTCACGGCGGACGACGCGCGACGTCTGGTCGAGATGGAGGCCGACGATCTGCTCGCCACGCGCGACCGTGCCCTGCTCGAACTGTTCTACTCGTCGGGGCTGCGGCTGTCCGAACTGGTCGGCTTGAACTGGAGCATGCTCGATCGCCAGGACGGCACGGTACGCGTCACCGGCAAGGGTTCGAAAACGCGACTCGTCCCCGTGGGCCGCAAGGCGCTGGAGGCGCTGCAGGTTTGGGAAGCCCTTCGTGCAGGTTTGCCAGGCGAGGAAGTGCAGGCAGTGTTCGTCAATCGTCAGGGGCGACGGTTGTCGGCCCGCTCGGTGCAGAGGCGCGTTCGACGTGCGGGGATCGTGCAAGGGCTGGCGACGCGGGTTCATCCGCATGCGCTGCGTCACTCGTTTGCCTCGCACGTACTGCAGTCGAGCGGTGACCTGCGTGCCGTGCAGGAGATGCTCGGTCACGCGAGCATCTCGACGACGCAAGTCTATACACATCTGGATTTCCAGCATCTCGCCAAGGTGTACGACGAGGCGCATCCACGGGCGCGACGCAAGACATCGGTTCGGTCGGGAGCGAAGCGATCGCGGACATCCGCAACGTGAAGCAGCTGATACTGAAGTCCGGACGGGAGAAATCCCTGCTGCGCCGACATCCTTGGGTTTTCTCCGGCGCGATCGAACGAGTCGTCGGTTCACCCGAAGTCGGAGAGACGGTTGTCGTGCGAAGCGGGCAAGGCCGATTTCTGGCTTATGCCGCGTTCAGCCCGGCATCCCAGATTCGGGCACGTACATGGAGCTTCGACGAATCCGACACGATCGACGCCGAGTTCATCGCCGAGCGTGTACGGCGCGCGGTCGCGTATCGTAATGCCGTCATGCCTTCGGACTGCGAGGGCGTACGGCTCGTGCACGCGGAGTCCGACGGCCTGCCCGGCGTGGTGGTGGACCAGTACGCCGATACGGCAGTGATGCAATGTTCGAGCGCCGGTGCGGAGAAGTGGCGTGACGCGATTGCCGATGCGCTCATTGCGCACGCCGGATGTTCCCGGGTCTATGAGCGTTCCGACGCCGAGGTGCGCCGCCTCGAAGGGCTGGAAGAACGTAGCGGCGTGCTGGTCGGCGATGAGCCCCCCGATGCGATCCGCATACGCGAGCATCGCATGGCTTTTCTGGTCGACGTTCGCGGCGGGCAAAAGACCGGATTCTTTCTGGACCAACGCGACAATCGTAATCTCGTTCGCGAATCTTCAAAGGACAAGGCAGTCCTGGACGTTTTCAGCTACACGGGCGGCTTTACCCTCTCTGCGCTTGCCGGAGGCGCGGGCCGCGTGACCACGATCGACAGTTCGGCCGAGGCCCTTGCGTGTGGGCGTTCGAACATCGCGGCGAGTGGCCTCGATGCGAACGCAATCGACTGGCTGGAAGGCGATGCGTTCGCCCTGCTGCGGCGTCTGTTCGATCAGGGGCGCCGGTTCGACGTCATCGTGCTCGATCCGCCCAAGTTCGCGCCGACGGAGAAGCACGTCATGCGAGCTGCGCGTGCGTACAAGGATGTCAATCTCTGGGCGTTCAAGCTGCTTCGTCCCGGTGGATTGTTGTTCACGTTTTCGTGTTCCGGCGGCGTCGATGCCGCACTGTTCCAGAGCATCGTGGCCGGCGCGGCGCTCGATGCCGGGGTCAAGGGAAGAATCGTGCGGCGACTTTCGGCGGCCGCGGATCACCCGGTGGCCCTCGAGTTTCCCGAAGGCGAGTACTTGAAGGGATTGGTGATCGGCGTCGAATGAGGCGCGTTTTCGATGCCTGATACGGACGGTCATCGTGTTCTTTTGTCGTGGCCATGCCGATCCCTCTTGCCATAGGCGACGATCTCGGGTGTCGCGCACAATGGCACTTGTTTCCCGAGATCGACTTCACTCGGAAGAGGGATCGCCCCGCTTCGTACATCCGGCAGCGTGGCGGTGTCGTCGGACACACCGTGGATAGACTTTCGTCAATGCCGCTCAGACCCGGAGACCTCCGATCGATTATGCAACAATGTTGCACAAAATGGTGCGATGTGCCTTCGCATCGTTCACTACAGGATCTCGAAAGGAGTACCGAGCATGGCAATCGACCCAGTCAACGGTGTTGAGGTCGACGAGAAGGCGGCGAGCGAAACCACGGGGCAGACCTGGCATGGCGCGAATGAAGTCGACCCGACGAAAGTGACACGCTACTTCTACGACGGCACCTAGTGTCCTGTGTCGGAGATTCGTGGCATAAAAGCGCCGAGAATCGACGCCATACTTTGTCGGAAATCCTCGCCAGGTGTCCAACCTGGCTGTGGTTTCCTTCGCGTCTGGCGCCGATTTCGACACTTTTCTCAGGCATGGGATCGATGGTAGCGACCCGCACTTCTGCTACGAATCTCCGACACAGGACACTAGTACTACTTTTCCAGTGTTGCGAACCGGCTGACGTTCATCCCGAACCCGGACGCTTACATCAAGAACGACGTGCCGGCGGCGAAGCACACGGGGCAGTGCTAAGCACCAGGCGCTACGCGCAGGGACTGTGATGCTGAGCGCAGGGCTCGCGAGCTTGGGGGAGGACCTGCTCCACCATCGATGCTGGGCGTGGGGTGCCGACGTGCGGTGCGCCGAGGGCAATCTTCTGCTTCGCTACGGATTCGAGCGCGCGGCGCTGGAGGCCCGGCGTTACGTCCTGCAGTGGGGAGACCGGTTGATCGTACTCTGGCCCTTCGGCCTGGCGGTTGCGAAGCCGTCTCGGGCCGAGGCTCTGGCGATCTTCGCCGGACGCTTCAGCTTCGAGCCGAAGTGCATCACTCCCTCGAGCGCTGCGAACGCGTGGAGTTCCGCTTGTCTGGAGGCCGTGGCACCTCACTCCACCGACGAGCCGGCGGCCCTAGATGTGACGCTCGCGGCGGTGCAGTGGATCGAGGTCTACGAGCGCTGGATCTGTCGTGTCGCCGGACGAGCCTATCGGGATCGAACACTACTCACCTGGGACCGCGCGACGCTTTGCGGGGGCGAGTTGCGCAGAGGATGGAAAGTCTTCGCGCGCGAGTTCGCGATCGAAGTGTCCAGAACGACGAACAACCCCTACGGTACACCGTCGGCGCTTGTGCGGTGCCTCCACGGCTGACGCTATTCGTTGAACTCGTGACGACAGCTGTGGCTCATCGGCATGGCGGGCGCGGCGCCGCGTGAAGCACACACGAATACAACGGCCGCATGGGGCGGCCGCTGGTCGGGCTCCACGCGCGCCTACCCCCCCTAGGCGAGGCCCAGCGAGTTGGTGATGCGAATCGCCTTGCCTTTCGCCTGCCGAGCCCTGCGACGCAGCCCCAGTCCGACGAGCCCCAGTCCGCAGAGCATCATCGCGTAGGCTTCCGGCTCCGGAACGGGGGCCGCCACGACTGCGAAGTCGAAGTAGAAGCGTCCCGAATCGCCGATATTCGAAAGCGGGTTCAAATTGACCAACTGAAACTCTGCCGAGTATGTGCCGGGTGCGGCGCCATCCATGACCGAGTAGACCGGCTTGAACGTCCACGAGTCGCCGGCGCCCAGCAGTATCGTGTCGCTGACCGAGAAGAGATTCGTCATCGACTCCGTGCCGATGGTGAGGCCGACCGTTGCGGACAAAAGCTTCAGACCGACGGTCGCGCCACTCAGGCTGCCCGACCAGCGGCCGCCGCTGCTGCCGAATAGTGTGGCCTCGTCCGTGCCGGGAGCGAATCCGGCCAGGCTCTGGAGCGGTGCCATCCCGATGTAGCTGTACTCGGAGTCCCCGACCGAAGAGCGCAGCCGGTCTACGTAGATGCCGCTGCCGGCGGTGAGCGGCAGGCCCGGTTCGCCCGAAAAAGTCTCCGGAATCCGGTTGTTGGCGTTCGTGTCCCGCACCGCGGGATGGGGGGCGGGTCCCGCGTAGCTGTAGGTGCCGATCGCATGGAAGTGGTCGCCATGCTCCATGAGCAGGGTCAGACGACCTGCGTTGGCTTCGGGCAGCCCGGCGTAACCGCCGCTCGGAACAGTCGTGCGGCCGTCGAGGCCGATGTAAAGCCCGATGCCTTGGTCATGACGTACGCCGGCCTGAACCTGGGCGGCCGGCAGCAGCGCGATGGCCAGGGTAACGACGAAAGGTTTGAACTTCATGCGGTTCTCCTGTGGTTATTGTAGGAATGGGGGCGCATGCATCGAAACGAGATGCGCCTCAAATGCATCGTAGTTGCATTAGGGAAGAATGGCAAGAAGCATTGAGATGACCGAGCAAGGTGATGTCGTCGAGCCGGGACCTCGGAGGCGGGGCGCAGCCGAGAGGATTATTTCAGGTACTGGCGAGCGTGTTGCCGGCTAACGATCGTGCGATCGTTTCGCAGGATCGGATTTCGGCGTTGATGCGTGTTCGCGGTCGCACTCGCGTCAATTGCAATTAAGTTGCCACTGCTGCGGGAGCTATGTTTAAATCGAAGCCGATCCTCCGAGGCAACGGATCGACTCCTTTCCGCCCGCAAATTCTTGTCGGTTTCCCTGCGCAATGGCCATGTATGTACATTCCAGAGGCCGAAGTGGCCGGGCGGGCGGTATTCGAGCGGCGAGCGTACGGTTCGCGTTCATTCTCGCCATCCATGGCGCGGTCCTGATGGCGTTACTCCAACTCAGTCCGGAACTGCGTCGCCAGGTTGCTCCCGTGCTCGTCAGCATCATCTCACCACCACAACCGGTCCCCGTGGAGCAACCCGCACCGCGACCCGCAGCACCCAAAAGCGATGTGCAGCCGTTGATAGTCGAACGGCCCAAACCGGTCCAGCGCAGAGAGATCGAGACGACGACCGCGCCGAGTGCGATCACGGCGGAGCCATCGATGCCCGCCGATGCGACGGTGTCCTCGCCTTCGCCATCGCCTGCGGCCGGCGACGTTCCGTCCGTCGCGGTCGAGGGGAAGCCGGTGCCAACTGCTGCGGCACCGATGCTGTCGCCCCCGCTCGTCGTTCCACCCAGGTTCGACGCTGCATATCTCAATAACCCCCGCCCGGACTATCCGAGAGCGGCGAAGCGCATGGGCGAGCAGGGCAAGGTCATGCTTCGCGTCTATGTCTCGACCGCGGGCACACCGGAGAAGGTCGAGGTCGGTACCTCGAGCGGTTCGCGGCGTCTTGATGAAGCGGCACGGCTTGCTGTAGAGCAGTGGAAATTCCTGCCGGCCCGACAGGGCGACGTCGCCGTTGCCGCATGGGTCATCGTACCGATCACATTCGCACTGGAAGGATGAAGCGATGAACGAACTGGGTTCGGCCGGCTTGGTCGGCTTCTGGATGCAGGCCGATGCGGTGGGTCGATCCGCAGCGCTGCTGCTGTTCGCGATGTCGCTCGTGACCTGGTATCTGGTGCTCACCAAGGTGCTGCAGGGCTGGCGGGTGCGGCGCCAGACCCATGCGGCGCTCGATGCGTTCTGGCACTCGTCGAGCCTGGAGCAGATGCAGGCGCAAATGTTGCGGGCTGCGCCGGACAGCCCTTTCACCTTCGTCGTTCTCCAGGCGGCAGCAGCGCGCGAGCACCATGGACGGCACGGCCGATCGGGCGCTGCTTCGGTCCTCGACTTCAGCGAGTTCATGACGCGTGCGATCCGGCGCGGTGTACAACGCGCCTCCTCGGGGCTCGATGCGGGCCTGTCGATCCTTGCTTCCATCGGTTCGACCGCGCCGTTCATTGGACTCTTCGGTACCGTTTGGGGCATCTACCATGCGCTGGTCGGTATCGGTTTTACCGGTCAGGCGACCATCGACAAGGTGGCGGGTCCCGTGGGGGAAGCATTGATCATGACTGCCTTCGGTATCGGTGTGGCCGTGCCGGCCGTTCTTGCCTACAACACGTTTCTGCGCAGCAATCGGGTATTGCGCGAAGAACTCGATGGCTTCGCGCACGACCTGCATGCGTACGTCACGACCGGGGAACTGCTGATCCCTGCCACGGACGAGCGAGACGCAGCGATCACGGGCAATCTCGTTCCTCAGAAAGGTGCGTGACATGGCTTTCGGGACGCTGGGTCAGGGCGATGAGCAGCCGATGGCAGAAATCAATACGACGCCTCTGGTGGACGTCATGTTGGTCTTGCTGATCATTTTCATGGTCACGGCGCCGATCTTCACGCATGCCGTGAAGATCGATCTGCCGCGTGCGCAAAGCGAACTCAATGCCGAGAGGCCCGACACGATTGCGCTGGCGATTGACGCCGCAGGCAAGGTTTTCTGGAACAACGACGCAATCGACGATAGCGCTTTGTCCGAACGCCTTGCGCAGGCAGCGGCGCTTCCGACACAGCCCGAACTCCATCTTCGTGCCGATCGGGACACGCGCTACGACGTGATCGCCCGGATCATGGCCCAGTCGCAGCGGGCCGGGCTGAAGAAGATCGGATTCGTCACCGACCCGACGGCCGCAGCAAAGTAGGCGCGAACGATGGCTACCGAAAACGACGGTCGATCGATGTCGCGCCTTGTCCAGGCTCTCCGACCTCATGTCAGGACCGATTCCCGATGTTGCGCAGCCTTGTAGGCATTGCACTTTGCAGCATGAGCTGGTCGGTCGATGCACAGTCGACCGGGAGCGAGCCGACGGAATTGCCGACGGTACGCGTGGAAGCCGAGCGGGCGTCGGATGCGCTGGTCGACGCGCGTCCGGATTCGACGCTGCGTGGCGAGGAGTTGCGTCAGAAGCGCGGTGCAACTCTGGGCGCGCCGCTTCAGGACGAATTGGGTGTGGCGAATTCCTCGTTCGGTCCCGGCGTCGGGCTGCCCGTCATACGTGGAATGACCGGGCCTCGTGTGCGGATCCTGCTCGACGGATTGGGGAGTCACGATGCATGTTCATGGCGGCGACATCACCGTCGATGTCACAGGAGCCCGGCTGACCGTCCGTGGCGGGAAAGCGCAAGCCGGTACCCGACATAAGATCATTGAGGGCACGTTCGACTTCGGGCCAGCCGTGGCGGGGCCCCATTGGACCACCGAGGCTCCGGGATTCGACATGGAGCTATAAGCACTGCTGCAGGGTGAGCAACTTTGGATCAGAGGTATCGGTCAGCTGCGGGCCTGGAACGGCGCTTCGTGGATTACAGCGTATCCGGCAACGAATACGTTAGCCTGCGGTCGGTATCATCGCCGTACGCCTGCGCCGCCGCTCAAGAGCGCAAGCTGCTTGACGAGAATGGGGGCATCGACATGGGAACGAAGGACGCGTGAAATGCGTCACCTTGCCCTCTTCGGCAAGTCAGCCACGTATTCGGGCTGATCCTGACGCTCAACTTTTTCGCGGCACGTTTCCTAGTTTCCTATCTAGTACCCTGAGTCGGCATAGAAGCAACTCGGATACAGGTCAACGCGGGGGTGCGACCGCGGCGGAAATCAACCCGGAGCGGGGTACACGGCGACGTTTCCGGCCGAATCTGCAGCGAGGAGCCGGGTGCCGCTGCGATCGAAGCTCAGGCGTGCGGGTTCCCCGCCGAGCGTCGTGCATGCCCGGGGTTGTGCCGGTGAAGCGGGGCGCCAAATCGCCAGCTTCCTGCCGCGGCACCCGCTTGCGATTGCCTTGCCGTCGGGCCGCCATGCGATCTGTGTGACCGGTTCCGTATGTTCGCGGAGCATTTTCGGCGTGGAGTTCGCAGGGCCTTTCCCGTTGCAGTCCCAGAGCACGACGTCAGCGCCGCCGCCGGTGGCCAGCCAGCGCGAATCGGCGCTCCAGGCAAGCTGCCGCACCTTCAAGGCATAACCCGACATGTGAAGATCCTCGCCGGAGTCGGCATGCCACAGATGCACGCTCGCGTCCTGGTTGCCGCTGGCCAGCATGTGGCCGTTCGGACTCCAGGCGAGATCCAGTACGGAGCCTTTGAAGTCGTAGTGTCGGATGGGATCGATCTTGTCCGGTGTCAGCAGCGCAACACCCCCGTACGCGCCGGCTGCCAGCGCCTTTGCGTCGGGACGCCATGCCAGAGCGGCCACCGTACTCGCAGCGGGCGCGTGGCTTCGGACAAGGCTGCCATGACGGTCCCAAAGCTTCACGTGCTTACCTGCGGAAGCGGCGAGGTAGGCCCCGTCGGGGGACCACGCGCAGTGTTCGACCCAGGCTTCGTCGAACGCCATCGCGGCGAGCGATGCACCGCTCGTTGCGGCCCACAATCGCGTGTGGCCGTCTTCGCCACAACTGGCCAGCAGCATGTCCCGAGGATGCCATCGCACCGCCATCGTGCCGTTCTCGTGCCCGGATAGCGTACGCTGCAGTTCACCCGTACGCGCGTCGAGCAGCAGAATCTTGCCGCTGGCCGACGCCACGGCAACGAGACTGGAATCCGGGGACCATCCTGCATCGATGGCGTAGTCGTCGATGCAGTGGGTCCACGAGGGCTGCAGTACGGCGGCAGGCTTCATGGCTTACTTCGCCAGGCAAGCCTGAAAGCCGGTCTCGAGGATCTCCCGGTCTAGGTTGCGGCCGATGAACACGAATCGGCTCTCGCGCGGTTCGTTACCCCACGGCTTGCCCGGCACTACGTCGAGCAGCATGTGGACGCCTTGAAACACGTAGCGTACGTCCTCGCCGGCGAGGTCGAGCACACCCTTCATGCGAAAGATGTCGTTGCCGTGTTCGCGCAGGAGCAGGGTGAACCATGCGTCGAGCTTGCTCTTGTCGAAGCTTCCTGTCAGCGTGAGGCCGACGGAACCGATCTCAGAATCGTGTTCGTGATTGGGTTTGAATTCACGGGTTGCCACCGGGCCAACCGGCTGACTGTCGCGGTGCAGGCCCAGGCTGAACTCGTCGGGGTGGTGCTGCGTGAAGAGCACGTAGTTGCCCGGTACCTCGATGGCGATCGTCACCGCATTGCCCGCCGAAGGGACGGGCAGGCGTGATGCCCTGGGACCAGGCCGTATCGCGCCAGCGATTTCGTGGGCCTCGATGACGTCCGAGAAGGCCACGACGGCCTCGCCGCTTGTTTGTCCGACGTCGTCCAACCCCGCGTTCTTCACGGGCATGATGGCGATATCGATGGTCGGATCAGGTCCGGCGCTCAGGCGAAGTTCGTGGTGTCCTTGCCGGAGTTCGTACACGCCGGCCCATTCGAACGGAAATTCCGCTTCGAGGAAGCGCGGATCGACCTCGAGTGCTCGTTCGATGTCGAATCCGCCGACGTCGAGCACCGTATCGATGGGGATGGCCGCCTGTTCGCAGCGGCGCACGCGTGCCGCTGCATTGATGCTTCGAATGTGCGCTTCGAGGCGGTCCAGCTCCTCGCTGGTGACGAGATCGCACTTGTTGATCGCGATCACGTCGGCGAAGGCGATCTGCTCCTTCACTTCGGTCGATGTTTCGATGTGGTTCCAAACATGTTTCGCATCGACCAGCGTGACGATACTGTCGAGCCGCAGCTGGGAACGGATCTCTTCGTCGACCAGAAAGGTCTGGGCGACGGGCCCCGGATCGGCAAGACCGGTCGTCTCCACGAGGATATGGTCGAAGCGGTCGCGGCGCTTCATCAACCTGCCGAGGATACGGATCAGATCGCCCCGTACGGTGCAGCAGATGCACCCGTTGTTCATTTCGAAGATCTCTTCCTCGGCGCCGATGACCAGCGCCTGGTCGACACCCACTTCGCCGAACTCGTTCTCGATGACGGCGATGCGCTTGCCGTGGTTTTCGCTCAGGATTCGGTTGAGCAGGGTGGTCTTGCCCGAACCCAGAAACCCCGTAAGGACCGTGACAGGTACTGAACTCATTCGACTGCTCCGTGCGTCAATGATGCAACACGCTTGTGACGGGGGATAGGTTCATAGGGGTGAATGAACCCAGTAATCCCATTATAAGCAACATGATCGCATCAACAGGCAAAAGTTTCAGTCGTGTCGACGGCCTGTGCTCGGAGGTATACTCGTGCGGCAATGAATGACGCTGAATCCACTGCCGAAACCATGATCCGATCGACGGGCGATCGGGTCACGAGCCCGCGTGTGCACGTGCTTCGCGTTCTGTTGGGTGCCGGTCGTGCATTGACGCACAACGAAATCGAGGCGCGCCTCGATCCCAAGCTCGGCATCAATCGCGTGACGGTCTATCGCATCCTCGAGTGGCTCACGCAAAACGACATCGCGCACAAGCTTTCCGGTGATGATCGCGTGTGGCGTTTTTCCGTGCAGGAGCAGGGCCACACCGGCGAGCACCCGCATTTCGTGTGCAACGCCTGCGGCCGCGTATTGTGTCTTGCTGAAAGCGCCGAGAGTCCCAAGCCGCGTCTGCCGGTCGGATTTCAGCCGACGGAAGTCGAACTGACCGTCAAAGGCCTGTGCGATGCGTGCAACGAACACACGCGTCGAACCGCAGGGCGCGCCAAGAAGCGCGTCTGATCTCTTCCTGATCGTCGCGTGCTGCAGCAACTTCGTTGCAGGATTGATGTAAGCTTCCGTCCTTGTCGAAACGGGCTACCCGATCTCGCCAGCGTTCGGCCACGATGAGTCATTCGATCCCCATCACTTTGCTCACGGGCTATCTCGGCAGCGGAAAGACCACGCTGCTGCGGGCGCTGCTTGCGCATACGCAGTTGCGAAACACCGCGGTGCTCGTCAACGAGTTCGGTGAGATCGCGCTCGATCATCAACTGCTCTATGCATCGAGCGAAACGATGGTGCTGCTCGACCGAGGTTGTCTGTGCTGCGCATTGCGCACCGATCTCGCCGAGCAACTCGACGATCTTTATACGCGCCGCATTCGCAAGGAAGTGCCTGCGTTCGATCGGGTGGTGATCGAAACGACGGGCCTGGCCGATCCCGGGCCGATTCTGCAGACGCTCGTCGCCGAGCCGATGCTTGCTGCGCTTTATCGGCTCGAATCGGTGGTGACGACGGTCGATGCCGAACTCGGTTTGCGAACGCTGGACGATCATTTCGAATCGGTGAAGCAGGCAGCGGTCGCCGACTGCCTGGTGGTGACGAAGGTGGATCGCGTCGACGCTGCGGAATTGCCCAAGCTCGAAGCACGACTGAGGGATCTGAATCCGGCCGCACCGCTCGTGCGATCTGTGAACGGGGAAGTCGATCCGGGCCAAATTCTTGGCGCAGAGGCAATGTGTGCCGAGGCGAGGGTACACCAGGTTTCTCGCTGGCTGCGTTCGACGTCGTATCAGGCGTTGGCGCCAGGAACTTCGCTCGTGCAGGCGGCATCGAATCGGCACGACGCGCGGATAAAGTCTTTCGCGCTGATTTACGATGCGCCGGTCTCGGGCGCGAAGCTGTGGCAAGGTCTGGAGGGCCTGATCGAGGCGCACGGGGAGAAGCTTCTGCGCATCAAGGGGATCGTCAATGTCGATGGAGCGAGCAATCCAAAAGTGATTCACATCGTGCAGCACATCCTGTATCCCGTGCAGACGCTCGATCAGTGGCCCGACGCCGATCGACGAACGCGTCTGGTGTTCATCGTTCAGGATCTCGACCCCGGCGTGGTTCGGGCGACGATCGACGGTGCGCTCGGGCATCCCGTGGACTAGGTTTGCTGCGAACTCGAGTCGATCGGACAACGATTTCATGTTCTCGCTGACAGACGTGCGTCATCACTACGAAGGTCGTCGCGCGCTTGCGATCGATGCCTGGCATGCCGAGCAGGGCACGCATTGGCTCGTCATGGGGCCGTCTGGCAGTGGGAAGTCCACGCTGCTCAATCTCCTTTCCGGTACGCTGCGCAGTCAGGCGGGGAAGGTCATCGTTGCCCGAAAGGATTTTTCCGGGTTGTCCGGCGCGCAGTTGGATCGATTTCGAGGTCAGCACATCGGGCTCGTGCTGCAGCGCCTGCATCTTGTCGCGAGCCTGTCGGTAGAGGCGAATCTGCTGCTGGCGCAGTATTGCGCGGGGCTGCCGCAGGACAAGCAGAGAGTGCGAAGCGTACTCACCGAGTTGGGGCTGGGCGATCGAGGTTCGGATTTTCCTCATCAGCTGTCCCACGGACAGGCACAGCGCGTGGCGGTGGCGCGGGCTGTGCTCAATCGTCCTCAGCTGATTCTGGCCGACGAGCCCACGTCGAATCTGGACGACCGGAACTGCGAACAGGCACTCAACCTGCTCGTCGAGCAGGCGATTCGATGCGAAGCAACGCTATTGATCGCCACCCATGACGGCAGGTTGCGCGAACGCTTCGTGAATCGATACGCGCTGGCGGGTGACGCATGAATATCGTGACGCTCAGCCTGTCGTATTTGCGTGCCCGGCCGTGGAACACGGTCCTTATTCTGCTCTTGCTCTCCCTGGGCACGGCGACGATCACGCTGTTGTTGCTCGCTTCCGCCCAGTTGGAAGAGCGCATGATGCGCGATGCGCGCGGCATCGATCTCGTCATCGGTGCCAAGGGCAGTCCCCTGCAACTCGTGCTCTCCTCGGTGTATCACCTCGACGTGCCCACCGGGAACATTCCATTGTCGGAGGCCAAGGCGATCGCGAAGCGCAAGCCCCTGGTGAAGCAGACGATTCCGATGTCTCTCGGCGACTCCTACCAGGGCTTCCGCATCGTCGGCACCGAGCACGCTTACGTGTCGCACTACGAGGGCAGGCCGGCGCAGGGGCGCTTGTGGGAGAAGTCGATGGAAGCCGTGCTCGGCGCGGATGTCGCGGCGCGCACCGGGCTCGGGCTCGGCGGCAGCTTTACCGGTTCCCATGGGCTCGAACCCGGCGGCGAGGATCATGGCGAACATCCCTATGCCATTGTCGGCGTGCTGGCGAGGACCGGCACGGTGCTCGACCGCATCATCCTGACGAGCCTCGAGAGCGTCTGGGACGTACATGCGAAGGCGCATACCCCGCAAGGGGAAAAGCCGACGCCGCTCGAGGAGGAAGAGAAGGAGATCACCGCGCTCCTCGTGCAATACGGTTCGCCGCTGGCGGTGCTGCAGCTGCCACGTTTCGTCAACATACAAACTGAAATGCAGGCAGCCTCGCCGGCAATGGAGAGTGCCCGACTCTTCAAGCTGCTGGGGGTCGGATTCGACGTGATACGTGCCTTCGCAGGCATACTCATCGCGAGTGCCGCGATCAGCGTGTTCGTTGCGCTCTACAACGCGCTGCGCGAGCGGCGGTACGATCTTGCCATCTTTCGTACGCTCGGCGCATCGCGCCGCAAGCTCATGGGATTGATCGTCGCCGAAGGCGTCATGCTGGCCACGGTGGGATCGGCAATCGGCATCGCCTTGGGGCATCTGATGACCGAAGGGCTCGGTATGCTGCTTGCTTCGAATCGGCAGGTAGAGATTACCGGGTGGTATTGGCTGCACTACGAATGGTGGCTGTTGGGTTTGGGAGCGGTCCTTGGCTTGATTGCCGCGCTCGTCCCCGCTGCGTTCGCTTACAGAACAGACATTGCCCGTACCCTCGCCGAGGGGTGAAGGGTTCGCTTGAGGAGATATCGAGAGATGAAGTCCGCTGTTATCAAGCATGCTTTGATCGCCGCGCTGTTTTCGCTGACGGCCCTAGGCGCCGGCACGGCGCTCGCCCAGGGCCATAGCCATAGCAAGAAGCAACTCGACGAAGACATCATGGATCACCGCACGATGGCCGAGGCTCATCGCAAGGCGGCCGAGTGCCTCGAAGGCGGCAAGCCGGAAAAGGAATGCCGTGCGCAGCTCGCCAAGGATTGCAAGGGGGTCGGCATCGGTCGCGGCTGCGGCATGAAGGACAGGCACAAGCACTGACCGGCAAGTCGTTCACGTCAGCGGGACTTTCTGCGCGGGTGCGTGCGGTTGGACATCTCTGACGAACCCGATCATTATTGCAACTTAAGTGCAATAATGATCGGTTTTTTATGGATGGCCTGACTGGCCAACTGATTTCGTACCGTGTCCCCAGCGCCGAGAAAACGGTTTTCGGATCTGGATCGTGGTTGCGCCACGCTGGTGTCCCGTCGGACAGAACCTCGCTTCGAGCACGACGAGCCGCGGGCCAGAGAGTGCGTTCCCGGATGCGTCGATGCAGTGCCATCGCCGATCTTGCGGAGGTATTTCTTTCGGATGTTGCCGTGGCGTACTGGCCGCGACGTATCGATACCGGGCTCGATACCTATCTCGACGCGGTTCTCACCACCGGAGGACTGGGGGCCGGCGCCCGGGGGGGCATCGATGTCGATGGGCCGCACGAGTTTCCCGAGTTGCCCGGTCTTCCGAACAAGAAGAACCTCTGCGATGACGTGGCGTTTCTCGGCCGGCTTTGCGCCGATCTTGTCGGTTGCTCCCGCCTCGGAGTTCGGATCGAAGTTCTGGATCGGGCGATGTGCCCGCGATATCACGTCGACCGGGTGGGGCTTCGACTGCTGTGTACCTAAACTGGGGTCGGGCACCGAGTATCTTGATTCGAAGACTCCGACGTCGAGCGACCCAAGCGCCGCTGCGCCGGTGACGGCCCGATCGACGGATCACGGTGAGCGTATCGTGCGATTTCCGCGTGGGGCGGTCGTGTTGTTGAAGGGCGATGCCTGGCCGGGCAGCGAAGGTCGCGGCGCGGTTCACCGCTCTCCCGCCGTGCGCGGGAACGACGCGAAGCGCGTCCTGCTGGCGATCGATCCGCGCAGGAGTCGATCGGCGACGGACGGGTTCGATACGCGTAGTGCGAGTTGGAGTTGGCTTCCAGTGTTTGTCGAGGGGTCGGTTCCCGATCGGAGAATGGCATGAGAACCACGCTTTGTTGTCTGGCGGCAGCCGCGCTCTTCGCGACGAGCGCCTGGGCGTTCACGGGCGGCCCGAAGGAAGATCCCGGGCCACGTTCGTCCCCATCGCCCTATGCCGAGAAGCCGCTGCCAGAGATCAAGGGCGTAACGTCGTGGAAGACGCTCGCCGAAGTGACGGCCGTCAAGCAGAAGGACAAGTTCGTCCCGAGCTTCTCGAAGGCCATCACCCAGCTCGACAAGAAGGAAGTAAAACTCCAGGGCTTCATGCTGCCGCTGGAACCGGGCGAGCGCCAGAAGAGCTTCATTCTCTCCGCCATGCCGCCGAGTTGCGCCTTCTGCATGCCGGGCGGGCCGGATGCGATCGTCGAGGTCAAAGCCAAGACGCCCATCAAGTACGGCTACGAGCCGGTCGTGATTTCCGGCAGGTTCGTGGTGCTCAAGGATGATCCGACCGGGCTTTTCTATCGGCTCACCGATGCCGTGGTCGTCGGCGGCAAGTAGATTCGATCCGTCCTGTAGCGAATTGGCGTCAATGATCCGCGCCACGGTGTATCCATGCGTCAGATGTTGCGATTGACTTCGACGCTCACGGGTCGGATCTGCGCCAGCTCGGCGAGCCTTCCTTTGTAGGTATCGGCCGAAGCCGTTGTTGCCGTGACAACCGTAGCGATGCACGCGTAGGCCTCGGCACCGACCCGCCAAACGTGCAGATCTGCGGCTCGCGTATCGTCGGCCTCGATCAGTGCGCGCGCGGATCGGCGCATCAGGCCCCAGGCCCAATGCGTGATGATCGCAGCGCCGAGCAAGCCCATGGCCGGATCGAGCGCTACCCAGCCAAGCAACTTCCCGGCAAGCAGCGCGGCGATGGCAAGCACGGATGTGAGCGCATCGGCGAGCACGTGCAGGTAGGCTGCCGCCATGTTGTGATCGTGCTGATGCGAGCCGGACGAATGGCGGTGATCCTTGTCGTGGATATGTTGATGGCCATGATCATGCGTCTGGTCACGCAGGATCCACGCGCAAAGGAGGTTCACTCCGAGCCCGATCGTCGCGATGTACAGGGCTTCGTCGAAGCCCATACGCTGCGGTGAAATCAGTCGCTCGATCGATTCGTAACCCATCAGGGCGGCAACGATAGCCAGATTCAAGGCGCTGCTGTTCGCGGCCAGGGGGGCTGACCTTGTCGGTGCCGAACGTGAAATGCGCGTGCCCGGTAAAGCGCCTTGCTGCCGCATAGCCGAGTATCGAAATGCCCAGGGCCGCGGCATGGGATCCCATGTGCCACCCGTCGGCCACCAGTGCCATCGAACCGAACCAATAGCCGCCGGCCAGTTCGACCACCATGGTGATCAGGGTGATTCCAAGCACCCACAGCAGGGGCTTTTCCGCGACGTGCTCGTGGCCGGGGCGGAAGTCATGCGACTGATGCCAGCGTGCAAGCGTATCGGTCATTTCGGTAGGTCGCTGTTCGCGCAATCGAGGTCCTCAAGGGCTGATTCGCGATCGGATCCTGGTCGCAGGCACGACCCGAGGACACAAGGGGATGGCGTCGGCCACACGTATATAATCGCGCAAGCTTGACCTTCGCGGTTGCTTCGTGGCACCGCCAACCGTTGCGGTGCCCTCCATCATGTCCGACCCGACGATTTTTCACGGCACGACCATCCTGAGCGTTCGGCGCGGCAACCGCGTAGCCATGGGCGGAGACGGCCAGGTGACGCTCGGCAACATCGTCGTAAAGGCGAGTGCGCGCAAGGTTCGACGCATGTACCAGGAGAAGATCCTGAGCGGCTTCGCCGGTGGCACGGCGGACGCATTCACGCTCTTCGAGCGCTTCGAGGCGAAGCTCGAAAAGCACCAGGGGCACCTGGTGCGGTCCGCCGTGGAACTTGCGAAAGACTGGCGGACCGATCGTATTCTTCGTCGTTTGGAGGCCATGCTCGCCGTCGCTGACCGGGAATCCTCCCTCATCATTACCGGCAACGGCGACGTGCTCGAGCCGGAACAGGGCATCATCGCCATCGGGAGCGGTGGGGCTTATGCGCAGGCAGCAGCGCGTGCGCTTCTGGACCACACCGACCTGGTGCCCGCAGAGATCGTCAAACGCGCGCTCGTCATCGCGGGCGATCTGTGCATCTACACCAATCAGCAGCACGTGATCGAAGTGCTGGAGTGAACCGACATGTCCGGCATGACGCCCCAAGAAATCGTTCACGAACTCGACAAACACATCATCGGCCAGGCCGCTGCCAAGCGCGCTGTCGCCATCGCCCTGAGGAATCGGTGGCGTCGGCAGCAAGTGGCCGATCCGCTGCGTCAGGAGATCACGCCGAAGAACATTCTGATGATCGGTCCGACCGGTGTCGGCAAGACCGAGATTGCACGCCGGCTGGCGAAGCTTGCCGATGCGCCCTTCATCAAGATCGAAGCGACCAAGTTCACCGAGGTGGGGTACGTCGGCCGCGACGTCGACACGATCGTCCGAGACCTGGTCGAGATCGCGATCAAGCAGACGCGGGATTCCGAAACCCGCAAGGTTCGACACAGAGCCGAGGACGCCGCCGAAGAGCGCATCCTCGATGTTTTGCTGCCGGCGCCGCGCGAAACGGGGTTCGGCGAGCCGCCGCCCGAGCGGGATTCCGTCGCACGGCAGAAGTTTCGCAAGAAGCTGCGCGAGGGCGAACTCGATGACCACGAGATCGAGATCGAAGTCGCCGCGGGACAGCCGCACATGGAGATTCTTGCGCCGCCCGGCATGGAAGATCTCACCTCGCAGATCCAGGGCATGTTTCAGAATCTGGGCGGGGCACGCAAGAAGATGCGCAAGCTGCGCATCAAGGAGGCGATGAAGCTCCTCATCGAGGAAGAGGCCGGCAAGCTCGTCAACGACGAAGACCTCAAGTCGAGAGCGCTCGCCAACGTGGAGCAGAACGGCATCGTGTTTCTTGACGAGATCGACAAGATCACCGCTCGCAGCGACATGCATGGCGCCGATGTTTCCCGTCAGGGCGTTCAGCGCGATCTCCTGCCGTTGGTGGAAGGAACGACCATCACGACGAAGTACGGCATGGTACGCACCGATCACATTCTCTTCATCGCGAGCGGGGCGTTTCACTTGTCCAAGCCGTCGGATCTGATCCCCGAGCTCCAGGGGCGCTTTCCGATTCGAGTCGAACTCGAATCGCTCAGCGTGAACGATTTCGAGCAGATTCTCACCAACACGGACGCCTGTCTGACCAAGCAGTATCAGGCGCTGCTCGCGACCGAGGCGCTGACGCTGGAGTTTCGCGACGACGGTATCCGGCGCCTCGCCGAGATCGCGTTTCGGGTCAACGAGAAGACCGAGAACATCGGTGCGCGGCGGCTCTATACCGTGATGGAAAAGCTGCTGGAGGAACTGTCGTTCGATGCTTCGAAGCACGAAGGCCGGACGATTCCCATCGATGCCGCCTACGTCGATTCGAAACTTCAGGATCTGTCGCAAAGCGAGGATCTCGCCCGCTACGTTCTATAGCGTTGCGTCGCTTGCGTCGGACGCGTCGCAGGTCGTCACTCGCTTCGATCTGACCAGCGAAATCTGCCAGTCGTGCGAGTGCCCCGGCTTGTTTCGATGCGCTTCGATGGCCGCCTGATCACGCCATAGTTCGGATAGAACGATTCTTCCCCCGCCATTTCGCACGCGTAGCACTTCCATGCGCATGCAGCCGTCGTCGCGCAAGGTTTCTTCAGCGTCGCGCTTCAGTCTTTCCAGAAACTCGGACGCGTGCTCCGGATGGGGCTCGAACTCAACGAAGATCGCGATCGCGGACATCAGCGCGGTGCGGCAAGAATCGGGGTTGCCCCCAGGATCCGACCGATTCGGTCGGCTGCCGCCAGGGCTTCGACGCGGCTTGCATAGGGCCCCGACTGGATGCGAAACAGGTTGCCGGCGGAACTCATGCCGAGGCCGATATCGACATCACCGAACTGACTGCGCACGCGCTCCAGGAAGCGCTGTGCGTTTTCTTGTGCCGAGAAGGCCCCGAGCTGAAGATACAACCCGCCGGCTCGTGCAGCGACGGGAGCAATCGATGCGACGGGCGCCACCGCGACAGGTGCGGGTGAGACGGCTGCGATCGGCTCGATGGCTGACCCGGGTAGGGGATCCGGTGCGACGCGGGGCAACGGGGTCTGCGGCGAACCCGCAAGCGTTGCCGTCTCGACGGGGGGCAAGAGGGTCTCGACTTCGACCAAACCGCTCCCTGAGCGCACCAGGTCGAGCCGGTGAGCGGCCACGTACGACAGATCGATCAGGCGCTCACCGATGAAGGGCCCGCGGTCATTGATCCGCACCACGACACTGCGCCCGTTGTTCACGTTCGTGACCCTTGCGTAGCTCGGGATGGGCAGCGTCGTGTGCGCGGCGGTCATCGCGTACATGTCATAGATCTCTCCCGAAGACGTCTGCCTGCCGTGATAGCGACGGCCGTACCAGGTTGCGACGCCGCGAGCCCGGTAGGGACTCAGCTCGGTCATGGGCGTGTAGCCGCGGCCCATGACGGAATAGGGCCGGCTTGTCCCCCGGTGCAGCCGTTCGACCTTGGGCACCGCGTCGGGAACCGAATCCAGATTGGCAGGTGCATTCGCACCCGGACCATCGTCGAGGTAGTAGCCCCCGCCGCGGGTGGCTGTGCGCGGCTCGGATGCGCTGGTTTCGGACGATGTCTTGCCGGAGAACGTGCCGCAGGCTGCGAGCGACATGGCGGCACAGGCTAAGACACACTGCTGAGCGAGGGTCTGCCAACGGATCGGCGGCATCGATCGCGCCTCTTGGATGATCGAGGTTATGTCTGCACCAGCTTGCGGTGTGTTTGTATGCTCATCAGGATGCCAAATCCGAGGCAGATCGTCACCAGCGACGTGCCACCGTAACTGATAAGCGGCAAGGGTACGCCGACGACCGGCAGGATACCGCTCACCATCCCCATGTTGACGAACGCATAGGTGAAGAACCCCAGCGTCACTGCACCCGCGAGCAGGCGCGCGAATGTCGTCGGCGCATTGACGGTGATGACCAGGCCGCGGGCGATGACCGCGAGAAACAGCAGCAGCAGAAGGATGTTCCCGATCAAACCGAACTCTTCCGAGAAAACGGCAAAGATGAAGTCGGTCGTGCGTTCGGGCAGAAAATCGAGATGGGTCTGCGTCCCGTTGAGCCAGCCTTTGCCGGCAAGTCCGCCGCTGCCGACCGCAATGGTGGACTGGATCGTGTGGTAGCCCGCGCCGAGGGGATCCTGTGCCGGATCGAGCAGGGTCAGGATGCGCTGGCGTTGATAGTCGTGCATCGAGCTCCAGAGAATGGGGGCGCCGGCCAGCGCGCCAAGCGCCAGCGCGCCGATGACCTGCCACGACAGTCCCGCCAGGAAAAGCACGAAAAAGCCGCTGCCCGCAATGAGCAGGGCCGTGCCGAGATCCGGCTGTCGGAGGATGAGACCGACCGGTATGAGCAGCACCAAGGCGGCGAATGCGTAGTGTCGCAGTCGGAGCCCGCCCTCATAACGATGGAAGTACCAGGCCAGCGTCATGGGAACGGCGATCTTCATGAGTTCCGAAGGTTGAATGCGCGTGACGCCGACATGTAGCCAGCGTCGTGCGCCGTTGGTGATTTCTCCGAAGAGCGCGACTCCGATCAGGAGCGTGAGGCCGACGAGATAGGCTGGCAGGGCGACGCGCATGAGGTGGTTCGGCGGAATCTTCGCAGCGATCCACATCACCGTAAACGCGACGCCAATGTTGATGAGCTGGCCACTCAGACGCGCGAAACTTTCACCGGAAGCGCTGTAGAGCACCGTGATCCCGATTCCGAGCAGCATGCCGACCAGCATCAGCAGCACGCCATCGAGATTGGCGACGAACATCCGGGTCAGGCGTCGGACCATGTCTCACCGTGCTCGCAGGAATGGGAGAGAGACGTTCGGCTGCATGATGGTCAGTCGCTCGGATCGTCGCCCGGCATGCCGAGCTTCGGTTGCGTGCCGTCGGGATGCTTGCCGAGCAGCCAGTAGTCGAAAACCTGGCGTGCGATCGGGGCTGCTGCCGAACTGCCGTGTCCCCCGTTCTCGACCAGCACCACGACGGCGATGGTCGGATTTTCGGCCGGCGCATAGGCCATGAACCAGGCGTGGTCCCGATGGCGCTCGTTGACGCGGCGCTCGTCGTAGGTTTCGCCCTGTTTGATGGTGATCACCTGCGCCGTGCCGGTCTTGCCAGCGAATGAATAGGGTGCATTCGCTCCGGCCTGCGCCGCCGTGCCGCCCGGGCGCGTCACGTCGACGAGTGCCGCACGGATGCGCTGCAGGTGGTCCGGGTTGATCTGTATGCTTCGCATGAGTTCATTGGGCATGGCTTTCAGGGATCCGTCGTTCGCGTCACGAATGTGGCTCACCATCTGCGGCCGATACACCTTGCCGTTGGCGGCGAGGACGGCCGTCGCATGGGCGATCTGCAGCGGCGTGGTGATGTTGTAGCCCTGACCGATTCCGACTGAGACGGTGTCGCCCGCAAACCACTTCTGCTTGTAGCGGCGCATCTTCCACTGCTGGTTGGGCAGGATCCCGGTCATCTCGCCCGGCAGGTCGATGCCCGTTTTGGCGCCAAACCCGAACTGCTTGGTGTAGTCATGGATGGCATCGACGCCCATGTCCGTCGCAAGACCGTAATAGTACGTATCGCACGAGATCACGAGCGACTTGTGCAGGTCGACGATGCCGTGTCCGCCCCGCTTCCAGTCGCGGTACTGGTGGGAGAGCCCCGGCAGCGTGAAGAAGCCCGGATCGTTGATCGCGTACTGTGGCGTACGCTTGCCGAGAGCGAGACCTGCCAGCGCCATGAAGGGCTTGAACGTGGATCCAGGCGGATACTGGCCCTGCAGCGCGCGGTTGGTCATCGGCCGATCGGGCGACTTGATGAGCGCGTCCCAACTCTGTTGATCGATGCCGTCGACGAAGAGATTCGGATCGAACCCCGGCTTGCTCACGAACGCCAGCACCGAGCCTGTGTTGGGATCGAGGGCGACGAGCGCGCCGCGTCGATCACCGAAGGCCTGCCATGCGATCTCCTGCAGCTTGAGATCGAGCGAGAGTACGAGGTTGTCTCCCGAGGTCGGCGCGCTACGCGAGAGCGTGCGAACAGCGCGGCCACCGGCATCGACTTCGACGCGTTCGAACCCCGTTGTGCCATGGAGCCGACGCTCGTAGCTTTGCTCGAGCCCCATCTTGCCGATGTGGTCCGTGCCTCGATAATTTGCAGATTGCTCGGCAACTTCGAGGGCTTCCAGGTCCTTGGTATTGATGCGCCCGATATAGCCGATGATGTGGGCTGTGAGATCCTTATGGGGATAGGCGCGGAAGAGCCGGGCCTTGATCTCGACGCCGGGGAATCGATACCGGTTGACCGAGAAGCGGGCAACTTCCTCGTCGCTCAGGCGATTGCGTATCGGCAGACTTTCGAAGTTCTTGCTTTCGTCGAGCAGCTTGCGAAAACGCTTGCGGTCTTTGGGTGCGATATCGACGACGGTGGCAAGTTCGTCGATGAGTGCGTCGAGATTGGCGACCCGGGCAGGGGTGATCTCCAGGGTGTAGGCCGAATAGTTGTGTGCGAGCTCGACGCCGTTGCGGTCGACGATCAGACCGCGGTTGGGGACGACGGGCGCGATGGCGATCCGATTGGACTCCGCCAGCGTATCGTAGTGGTCATGCTCGATGACCTGAAGGTGTACGAAGCGTGCGAGCAGCACCAGGAACAGGCAGATCACGCCGATGGCCGCGATCAGCAGGCGTCCGCGGAAGATGTGGATCTCATGCTGAAGATTGCGAAGCTCGGCGGCTGGCATGGGTTGGGGCTAAACGCGGTCGCCGCCGGTTTTCGGCAGTCGCGGCAGACGGATGAGGACCGAGAGCGGAATCCAGAACAACGCACCGATGATCGGCCCGAGAAAATGCGCGGCCACCGGCAGTTCATCGCCCGCAAGCAGACGCGCAGCGGTGGCAATCAGATCGCCTCCGACGAGCAGGGGCGCGATATGCAGGCTCTGCCCCATCAGGCTGAAATTGAGAACGCGCCGACTGAGCACGATGGCGGCGAAGAGTTGCAGTACGTACACGAGGGCATGTTGACCGAAAAGGCTGCCGTCGACGAGATCGATCGACAACCCGAGCAGAAAGGCCACGGTGAAGCCGACGCGTCGAGGTTGGTGGATGCCCCAGTAGACCAGCACGAGCGCGCAAAAATCCGGTCGGATCTCGGAGGCCAGCACCGGCAAAGGCACGAGGTTGATCAGGAGCGCGACGATCACGGTGACGGCGATGAGCCCCGTGGTCACCGGGAGCAGAATCTCCTGCGGTCTGGCGAGGGGCATCATCGGCCGGCCTTGCGTGCTGACTTGGACTTCGCTGCAGGGGTGGCGTCTTCGACGGGACGCCCCGGCAGTTCGCGCTTCGATGTGAGAACGAGGACATGACCGCGGCGGTCTACCCCGCCCATGGGTTCGCAGGTGATGCGCGCAAAAGCGAGGGCCGCGTTGCGATCGATCGCCGTCACGCGGGCGACGGGCAGGCCGGGCGGATAAACGCCGTCGATGCCCGAGGTGACCAGTACGTCGCCGACCTGGACATCGGCGTTCGCGGGCATGAAGCGCAGGTCGAGCGTGCCATCCTTGCCGTTGCCGAAGACGATCGCGCGCAGGCCGCTGCGCACGTTTTGTATCGGGACGGCCTGATCCTTGTCGTTGATCTGGGTGACTTCGGCGACGAAGGGATAAACGCGAGTCACCTGCCCGATGACACCGTCGCTATCGACGACGGCCACGCCGGCCTGGATATCGTCCGTCATGCCCTTGTCGACGACGAACTTGCGGCTGAAGGGATCCCGTGCGCCGTAGAGCACCTCGGCGAGGATCGAATCGGGCGCAATCCGGGCCCGGGCCTCGAGCAGGCTGCGCAGTTCTACGTTCTCGCGCCTGAGGGCATCGAGGTCCTGCAATGCGGCTGCCTGTTTGAGCGTCATCGATTTCAGTTGTGCGTTCTCCTGCTGCAGCGACGATTGATTGCCGAAGAAATCCGCCACCCGCCCGAGTACCGCCCCGGGTGCGGCAGCGATCTGCTGCAGCGGATAAAGAACGATCGACATGCTTTGCCGGACGGGCTCCAGGTAGTGCAGGCGCGAATCCGCAACCATCAATCCGATCGCCATCAGCCCGAAGACGGCGAGCCGAAATGCGGGCGACGGTCCACGCTTGAAGAAGGGCGGCGGCGTGGCATCCATGGCGGGGAATTAAACCCTTAGATCACTGCAGGCAGGCCGCAGGGTGCGCATGCCGTTGCGCATGCCAGCGGCGCGTGGAATCCGGACATCGACGATGAGTGCGACCACGCAAGTTGCCGGGCCCTCAGTCGTTGGCGAAGATGAATCCCATCGTGTCCATGAGTTCGAGCGCCTTGCCGGACCCGCGGACCACACAGGTGAGGGGATCATCCGCGACGACCACCGGCAGCCCGGTTTCCTCCATGAGCAGCCGGTCGATGTCGCGCAGCAGGGCGCCTCCCCCCGTAAGCACCATGCCCTTCTCTGCGATATCTGCGGCGAGCTCGGGCGGCGTTTGTTCAAGCGCGCTCTTTACCGCACTGACGATGCTGTTCAGCGGTTCGGTGAGCGCTTCGAGAATCTCGTTGGACGAAATGGTGAAGCTGCGGGGAATGCCTTCGGCGAGATTGCGGCCCTTGACCTCTTTCTCGCGTACTTCGGAGCCCGGGAACGCCGAGCCGATCTCCTTCTTGATCATCTCGGAGGTCGTTTCGCCGATCAGCATGCCGTAATTGCGACGGATGTAGTTGATGATGGCTTCGTCGAACTTGTCGCCGCCCACCCGAACCGACCCGGCATAGACCAGGCCGCCGAGCGAGATGACACCCACCTCGGTCGTGCCGCCGCCGATGTCGACCACCATGGATCCGGTGGCATCGCTGACGGGCAGGCCTGCGCCGATCGCGGCGGCCATGGGCTCTTCGATGAGAAAGACCTTGCTCGCACCGGCGCCTTCGGCCGATTCGCGAATCGCGCGGCGCTCCACCTGGGTGGAACCGCAGGGCACACAGATGATGATCCGCGGGCTCGGTTTGAAGATGCGCGAATCGAGCACTTTCTTGATGAAGTGCTTGAGCATCTGCTCGGTAACGGTGAAGTCGGCGATCACGCCGTCTTTCATCGGCCGAATGGCGACGATGTTATGCGGGGTGCGGCCGAGCATCGCCTTGGCGGCGAGGCCGACTTCCTGGATCAGCCGCTTGCCGTTCGGACCGCCATCCTGCCTGATTGCGACGACAGACGGCTCGTCGAGCACGATGCCCTTGCCGCGGACGAAGATCAGGGTGTTGGCCGTACCGAGGTCGATCGCGAGATCGTCGTAGAAATAGGTGGAGAGGAATCCGAACATAAACGAAGGCCCTCCGGGCAGGAGGGCGCAAGGGAATCGGGCCGAAGCGGCGAATGGAAGATCATACCGTATTGCCCATTGCGAAGCGATATCACTTCGGCCTCCGAAACGGGGAGCATGCGGCTTATGTTAGGCTATCGAACTTCACATCGACTGCTGCTTGCGATCACCATGGCTCTGACTCTCCAGGACGTTCACCGTGTTGCGCGCCTGGCGCGTCTGCGTCTCGATGAGGCGCAGTCGCAGTCGATGCTCGCCGAAATGAACCGCATCTTCGAGCTGATGGCGCAGATGCAGCAGGTCGACACCGAATCCGTCGCCCCGATGTCCCATCCGCGGGATGTGGCGCAGCGGCTGCGCGCCGACGAGGTCACCGAGCCGGATCGCCGGGCGGCCCTGCTTGCGCTGGCGCCGCAGAGCGAGGCGGGGTTGTATCTCGTGCCGAAAGTCATCGAATAGCTGTCCTGCCCGAACCGATCTCCCGCCACCCGTATCTCATGCGCCGGCCGATTTGCCGGCCGATTTCGAGCCCATGTTCCAGTCCTCCATTGCCGAACTCGCAACCCGCCTGGCCCGCAAGGAAATCTCCAGCGTCGAATTGGCGCACCTGTTTCTGGAGCGCATCCGCACGCTGAATCCGAAGCTCAATGCGGTGATCGGCCTGGACGAGGCACGTACGCTTGCCGCCGCTGCGGCTGCGGACGCCAGAATCGCCGCAGGTAGGTCCGGCCCCCTCACCGGCATACCGATTCTGCACAAGGACATCTTTCTCGCGAAGGGATGGCGTACAACCTGCGGCTCGCGCATGCTGGAGAACTTCGTTGCCCCGTACGATGCGCATGTCGTACAGCGCCTCGATGCGGCAGGCGCGGTGAATCTCGGCAAGACCAACATGGACGAGTTCGCCATGGGGTCATCGAACGAGACCTCGTACTTCGGACCGGTGCGCAATCCCTGGCGCGCCACCGCAGTGCCTGGCGGAAGTTCCGGCGGTTCGGCGGCGGCTGTCGCTGCCCGGCTGGCTCCTGCCGCCACGGGAACGGACACCGGCGGGTCGATTCGACAGCCCGCCGCGCTGACCGGCATCTGCGGCCTGAAGCCGACTTACGGTCTGGCGTCGCGCTACGGCATGATCGCGTTTGCCTCCAGCCTGGATCAGGCCGGGCCGATGGCGCGCACCGCTGAGGACTGCGCACTGCTGCTCAATGCCATGGTCGGATTCGATCCGAGAGATTCCACCAGCCTCGATCGCGAAAGCGAGGATTACACCCGCGACCTTGCCAGACCGCTCGCCGGTTTGCGCATCGGGTTGCCGCGCGAGTTCTTCGCCGAGGGTGTCCAGCCGGATGTCGCCAAGGCCGTCGAGGCGGCGATCGATGAGTACCGCAGGCTCGGTGCAACGACGGTCGAGGTCAGTCTGCCGAACATGGGGCTCTCGATCCCTGTCTACTACGTGCTGGCCCCGGCCGAGGCATCGAGCAATCTCGCGCGCTTCGACGGTGTGCGCTATGGCCATCGTGCCGCAGAGTACGGCGACCTGACCGACATGTACGAGCGTACTCGCGCCGAAGGCTTCGGTGCCGAGGTGCGTCGCCGCATCATGATCGGCACCTACGTGCTCTCGCATGGCTACTACGATGCCTACTACATCAAGGCGCAGAAGGTTCGCCGACTGATCGCGGCCGATTTTGCCGCGGCTTTCTCGAAGTGCGATGTCATCATGGGCCCCACCAGCCCGACGACAGCGTTCGAGCTCGGCAGCCGCACGGCGGATCCCGTGCAGATGTATCTATGCGACATCTACACGATCGCCGTGAACCTCGCCGGGCTCCCGGGGCTCTCCATCCCGGCAGGTTTCGACGGTTCGGGCTTGCCCGTCGGATTGCAGCTGATCGGCGACTACTTCAGCGAGGCAGGACTGCTCAACGCGGCGCATCAGTATCAGCTCGCGACGGACTGGCACTCGCGCATGCCGTCGTGGTTGGCATCCTGATCGATCAAGCGAGCGAGTGCTCATCATGAAATGGGAAACCGTCATCGGGCTCGAAGTGCACGTGCAGCTTTCGACCCAATCCAAGATCTTCTCCGGCGCATCGACCGCATTCGGCGCCGAACCGAATGCACAGGCCTGCGATATCGATGTTGCGCTCCCGGGGGTGCTTCCCGTGCTCAACATGGCGGCCGTGAACAAGGCGGTGCGGTTCGGGCTCGCCGTCGGTGCGACGATCAACGCGCGGTCGATCTTTGCGCGCAAGAATTACTTCTACCCTGACCTGCCCAAGGGCTATCAGATCAGTCAGTACGAGATTCCGGTCGTACAGGGCGGCAGCATCGAAATACTCCTCGATGATGTCGCCAAGACCGTGAATCTGACCCGCGCTCATCTCGAAGAAGACGCCGGCAAGTCGCTGCACGAAGACTTCCACGGCATGACCGGCATCGATCTGAACCGCGCGGGCACGCCGCTGCTGGAGATCGTGTCCGAACCGGATATGCGCAGCTCCGCGGAGGCTGTTGCGTATGCCAAGGTACTGCATGCGCTCGTCCGCTGGCTCGACATCTGCGACGGCAACATGCAGGAGGGTTCGTTTCGCATGGATGCGAACGTTTCGGTGCGTCCTGCGGGAGCCACCGAGCTCGGGACGCGCTGCGAGATCAAGAACCTGAACTCGTTTCGGTTTCTCGAGCGCGCGATCGAGTTTGAAGTCCAGCGCCAGATCGAACTCATCACCGATGGCGGCACCGTGCGTCAGGAGACCCGCCTCTACGATCCGGATCGCGACGAGACCCGTGCGATGCGAAGCAAGGAGGACGCGCACGACTATCGTTACTTCCCCGACCCCGATCTTCTCCCGCTTGAAATCGACGGCGCGTATCTGGATGAAGTACGCGCGGCGATGCCGGAGCTTCCGGCCCAGAAGCGCGAGCGCTTTGTTTCGGCGTATGGCTTGTCGGCTTACGACGCGAGCCTGCTCACCGCATCGCGTGACGTTGCGGGCTATTTCGAGCAGGCGGTGCAGGGGATGGCCGAGCAAGGTCCGAAGCTCGTGGCCAACTGGATGAGCGGTGCGTTGTCAGCCAAACTGAATGACGCCGGTATCGACATTGCCGGGAGCAAGGTTTCGCCAGCGTCCCTGCGATCTCTCGTCGAACGCATCTCCGACGGCACCATCTCGGGCAAGATCGCGCGCGACGTCTTCGATGCGATGTGGGCGGGCGATGGTACGGCGGACGAAATCATCGAGAAGCGCGGGTTGAAGCAGATATCCGACACCGGGGCGCTCGACAAGCTGGTGGACGAGGTGCTCGCAGCGAACGCGGCACAGATCGCCGACTACCGGGCGGGAAAGGCCAAGGCATTCAACGCGCTCGTCGGGCAGGTCATGAAGGCGAGCAAGGGCAAGGCGAATCCGCAGCAGGTCAACGACATCCTGCGCCGCAAGCTCGATGCGATGGCATGACTGCGCCGATTCGGCTCTGGGGACGCGAATCCGGGCAGTTCGGATGATATGCCCGTCGTGACGACGCAACGGGCGCAGTGCGCGACAAGCTATTTCTTGGTCGATGACTTCGCCGGCGGCAATGCCGGGGCCGCAGCGGCATCGATCGTCGACGTCGGTTGCCTCAGTTCGATGTAGCGCTTCCTGAGCCCTTCGTACTTGGTCCTGACCTCGTTCGACTCCTGATGCCGGCGTTGAATTTCCTCTCGCACGGTCCTGACCTCGCCTTCGCTGCGGGTGAGGTCCTGCTTGAGACCGTCGGGCAGCGGCTTGCTGCTTTTGGCATGATGGTCGGCGCGGCGCTTGTCGTCGTTCCACCGTTCCAGGAGGGAGCGTTCCTGGCTCTTGAGGTTGGAAATCATCGCGTCGAGCGCCTGCAACTCGCGATCACGCTTCATGTCGATTTCAGCAGCGCTGGTAAATGACTGCAGCAGCGCATTGTCGGCTCGCCGCTGGGCCAGCGCCTCTTCCTGCGCAGCGCGGCGCCGGGCTGCTTCTTCTTCCTTCGCCCGCTTCTCCTCGGGCGTGAGGCCTCCGTCGAGCTTCTTCTTGATGACTCCGCGATTGGACATTTCCACCCCGCCCTTGCCGGAATCGGCAGGGGGTTTGTCGCTGTACTGGACGCGGCCCTTGTCGTCGACCCACTTATACAGCGCGCAATGCGCGTTTGCGGCGAATAGTCCGACGAGTGCTGCGAAGATCAGTCGCTCAAGCTGCATGGTCGATGCCGTATCGTTCGCGGTAGGAAAGCACGGCATCGAGGTAGTGGGAGCAGTTCGGTTCCGAACGCACGAAGCCGATGAGGTCGTCGAGCGTGGCAATGGCAATCACGGGGATGCCGTACATCCGCTCGACCTCCTGAACGGCAGACATGGTGCCCGTGCCTCGTTCCATGCGGTCCACCGCAATGGCTACGCCGCATGGGATCGCGTTTGCGGCACGTATGAGTGCAACAGACTCGCGCACGGAGGTGCCGGCGGAGATCACGTCGTCGATGACGAGTACGCGCCCCTGGAGCGGTGCACCCACGATGACGCCGCCCTCGCCGTGATCCTTCACTTCCTTGCGGTTGTAGCAGAAGGGCACGTCGGGTCCGTCATCGGCGAGTTTCATGGACACAGCGGCCGCCAGGGGAATGCCTTTGTAGGCGGACCCGAACATCATGTCGAACTCGATGCCCGAGGCGCGAATGGCTTTCGCGTAGAATTCGCTCAGCCGGGCCAGTGCGGCCCCAGTGCTGAACATGCCGGCATTGAAGAAATAAGGCGACGTTCGCCCTGCCTTCGTGATGAACTCGCCGAAGAGCAAAGCGCGCTGAGATGCGGCGAATCGAAAAAAATCTTGTCTGAAATCAGTCATCTGGCCACCCGCAGATTATGTTACGCGTTATTACACTGAATCTCAACGGCGTTAGATCGGCTTATCGCAAGGGCGTGTTCACGTGGCTCGAGCAGCAGAATGCGGACATCGTTTGCGTGCAGGAACTGAAGGCCCACGACTGCGATTTGACCGCAGAGATGCGTATGCCCTGCGGCCTGACCGGACATTTTCATTGCGCGCAGAAGAAAGGCTACAGCGGCGTCGGCCTGTACTCCAGGCACAAGCCTGACCGTGTGCGGAGCGGCCTGGGCGTCGACGACATCGATGCCGAAGGGCGTTATCTGCAGGCGGATTTCGGCAAGCTCAGCGTGATCTCGGTCTATTTTCCGTCGGGATCGAGCTCGCCGGAACGCCAGGAGGTGAAGTTCCGGTTCCTCGAGCGATTCTTTCCGCATCTGGATGCGTTGCGTCGTTGCGGGCGGGAAGTTCTGCTGTGTGGCGATTGGAACATCGCACACAAGGAGATCGACCTCAAGAACTGGCGGTCGAACCAGAAGAACTCCGGTTTTCTTCCGGAGGAGCGCAACTGGCTCACTCGCGTATTCGACGAACTGGGCTTCGTCGACGTCTTTCGCCAGCTCGATGCGCGGCCGGATCGATACACGTGGTGGTCCAATCGAGGCCAGGCTTGGGCCAAGAACGTCGGGTGGCGCATCGACTACCAGATTGCCACCCCCGAACTCGCTGCCCGAGCCAAGGCCGCGAGCATCTACATCGATGAACGCTTTTCGGACCATGCACCCCTCACGATCGATTTCGATGTTCCTCGTCCGGAACTGTCGAGCGCCGGCAAGCCTGCGGTGAGCCAGGTACGAGCTTGCCGGTAATCGACAGCTCCGCTACGGTTGCGCGCCGATCCTGGCGCGACACGCTTGCAGCCATCGTCAGTGCTCGCATGCTGGTGGCAGGCATGATGGGATTTGCTTCCGGCTTGCCCCTGCTGCTCACGGGCTCGGTGCTGCAGGCGTGGCTCAAGGAAAGCCGGGTCGATCTGACGAGCATCGGGCTTTTCGCGCTGGTCGGCCTACCCTATACGCTGAAGTTTCTCTGGTCCCCGCTGTTCGATCGCTACACGCTCCCGCTGCTCGGGCGCCGGCGCGGCTGGCTGGCGCTCATGCAGGCCTGTCTAGCGCTGTCGCTGTTCGCCCTGAGTCTTGCGCAGCCCACGCCGGACAGTCTGCTCAGCATTTCGGTCGCAGCACTCCTGGTGGCATTCTTTTCCGCGTCACAGGATATCGTGGTCGATGCGTACCGACGCGAGAGTCTGTCCGATCTGGAGCTCGGGTTCGGTGCGGCAATGTACGTGAACGGATATCGAATCGGCATGCTGCTCGCCGGCGGTGGCGGGCTCATGCTTGCCGACTTGCTATCGTTTGCGCAGATGTACAGGCTGTTGGCCTTCGTGATGGCGCTTGGCATCGTCATCACGCTCATTGCGCGTGAACCGCCGCTCCCCGACGGGCGGCCGCTCACGCTCGCGGAGGCAGTGATCCTGCCTTTTCGGGATTATTTCACTCGTGACGGCGCGTGGCTCGCGCTTGCATTCATCCTGCTCTACAAACTGGGCGACACGCTGGCATCTGCCATGACGACGCCCTTTTATCTCGACCTCGGATACAGCAAGTCCGAAATCGGCGCGGTCGTCAAGTTGTTCGGCTTCTGGGCGACGCTCGCAGGTGCGACGATCGGTGGGCTATGGATCTTGCGCATCGGCCTCGGCAGCGCCCTATGGTGGTTCGGTCTGGGACAGATGCTTTCCACGGCTGGATTCGTGGTGCTCGCTTCCGTACAACCGACCGTGGCTTCGCTTGCGGCAGTTGTCGCCATCGAAAATTTCACCGGCGGGCTGGGAACGGCCGCCTTCGTCGGCTTCATGGGCTCGCTTACCGATCGTCGATTCACGGCGACTCAATATGCGTTGTTGTCGAGTCTCATGGGCGTACCGCGGGTGCTCGCTTCGGCGCCGACAGGTTGGTTGGCTGAAGAGTTGGGGTGGCCGGGTTTTTTCTCGATGTGCGTATTGGTCGCGATTCCCGGCTTATTGCTGCTGCGCTCGATGCGGACATTGTTACCGGACCGATCGAAGTCGTGACTGCGCCGCAACGCGATCGGGTGTGCGAGTGCAGCCTCAGCCTACCGATCGCTCCACGCGGTAAACGGCCAGCTGCCCGAGCAGGTTGGGCAGCATCCGGACTTCGTTGCCATCGCTCAGCACCACGCGTTCGCTGATCGTCACGCGGCGCGCGATGCAAAACTGCTCGAAATCGTCGATCGTGCAAAGATGCACGTTCGGCGTGTCGTACCATGCGTACGGCAGATTTTCCGATACGGGCATGTTGCCGCGGGCAACGGCAAGGCGATTTCGCCAGTAGCCGAAATTCGGAAAAGTCACGATCGCATGACGACCGACCCGAAGCATTTCGTCGACGACATCTTCGGTATGACGCATCGCCTGGAGCGTTTGCGACAGGATGACGAAGTCGAACGATGCGTTCCCGATGTCCGACAGACCGGTTTCAAGATCGTCCTGGATGACGTTGACGCCGTTGCGCACGCATTCGACGATGTTCGCCGGACTGATCTCGACGCCGTAGCCGCGAACTGCCCGCTCCTCGCAGAGATACTGGAGCAGCGAGCCGTCGCCGCAACCGAGATCGAGTACGCGCGAGCCCGGCGTGATCCAGCGCGCGATGACCTTGAAGTCGGCCCGGTCGTGAAGTGCGTAGGTGTTCAGGGTGCGCGCCCTTGTTCGATGTTCATCGCCATGCGCCGGAAGTATGCAGCGACCAGCTCGTGATAGTGGGTGTCGTCGAGCAGGAACGCGTCGTGGCCGTGCGGCGCCTCGATTTCGGCATAGGTGACGTTGAGCTTGTTGTCGAGCAGCGCCTTGACGATCTCCCGCGAGCGGGCGGGCGAAAAGCGCCAGTCAGACGTGAATGACACGACGAGGAAACTTGCCGTGGCGTCCCGGAGCGCGCGGCTGAGATCGCCTGCATGCTTCTTCGCGGGATCGAAATAGTCGAGTGCCCGCGTGATGCGAAGGTAGGTGTTTGCGTCGAAGTATTCTGCGAACTTCTCGCCCTGATATCGCAGGTAGGATTCCACCTCGAAATCGACATCGAAATGGAAGCGGAAGTCCTCCGCGCGCAGCACCCGTCCGAATTTCTCCATCATCGCGTCATCGGAGAGATACGTGATGTGACCGATCATGCGAGCGATGCGCAACCCCCGCCGTGGCAGGGTGCCGTGCGCGTAGTAGTCGCCGCCATGAAAATCGGGGTCGGTCATGATCGCTTGTCGCGCCACTTCGTTGAAGGCGATGTTCTGCGTCGACAGACGCGGCGCACCGGCAATCGACAGGCAATGTGCGACTCGCTGCGGCTGATCGATCGCCCACTGCAACGCCTGCATGGCACCCAGGCTGCCGCCCATAACGGCGCAGAAGCGCGCGATGCCGAGCACGTCGGCGAGCCGCGCTTGTGCGGCGACCCAGTCCTCCACCGTCACGATCGGAAAGCTCGCGCCGTAGGGTTTGCCCGTGACCGGATTGGTCGACAAGGGGCCCGTCGAACCGTGGCAGCCACCGATGTTGTTGACGCCGACGACGAAGAAGCGATTCGTGTCGAGCGGCTTGCCGGGGCCGACCATGTTGTCCCACCAGCCGACGTTATTGGGATCATCGGCATACCAGCCGGCAACGTGATGCGATGCGTTGAGCGCGTGACAGACGAGGACGGCGTTCGTCTTGGCCGCGTTCAGCTCTCCATACGTCTCGTACATGAGCTGATAGTCGTTCAGGACTGCCCCGCTGCGCAGCGGCAGCGGGGCGTCGAACTGCGCCACTTTGGGCGCGACCGGGCCCACCGAGTCAGTGGGGATGGGCAGTTCCGCCTTCAACGTCGTATCGCTTCCTCAAAAAGAAAAACCCAGCCGACGCAAGCGGGCTGGGTTGCCTTCGCTTTAGCCGGTTTTATTAGGCGCCCGCAAGCTGAGGTCAAATCAGCGCCGTACTGCTTTCGAGGCGGAAGTTACTCCGGGGCCGAGCGGCTGTCAACGCGTCGAGTCGTGCCGGCCGCAGCTACGGCGCGATACCCGGGATGATCGGTGGGCTTCTGCCCAATGGACGATCGAAGGACGCTGCCGGTCCTGCACCCCATGGCATCGAATGGGCGCCGGAACGATGGTCAGTGCGTCAGTCGGCGTTCAGGCGATCCAGCATGTTCAGCATGCGTTCGGGGTCGGCGATTCGCAGCATGCGACGCGCGAGGAGCTTCACGCTCGACAGGTTCGTGCGCAGCACCTCCTGCTTGACCGCCAGCATCTGGCCCGGATGCATGGAGAACGTCCGCAGTCCCAGGCCGAGAAGCAGACGCGTGAATTTGACATCGCCTGCCATCTCGCCGCAGAGCGCCACCGGGATGTTGGTGCGGTTCGCCCCTGAGATGACCAGCGCGATCAGGTGCAGCACCGCAGGATGCAGCGGGTCGTACAGATGTGCGACCGAGTCGTCGGTGCGGTCGATCGCCAAGGTGTACTGGATAAGATCGTTGGTACCGATGGAAAGGAAATCGAGCTTGCGCCGGAACATGCGCAATGCCAGCGCAGCTGCCGGCACCTCGATCATGCCGCCGACCGGAATGTTCGCGTCGAACGGTATGCCTTTGGCCGTGAGCGTTGCTTTCGCGAGCTCGATCTGTTGCAGCGTTTGTTCGACCTCTGCTGCGCCGGAGATCATCGGGATGAGCAGGCGCACCTTGCCGTAATTCGACGCGCGCAGAATTGCCCGCAGCTGGATCTGAAAACGCCGCGGTTCAGTGAGACACAAGCGAATTGCGCGCAGGCCGAGCGCCGGATTCTGTAGCGTCGGGCGCTCTACGCCGTCGAGCTGCTTGTCTGCGCCCAGATCGTACGATCGGATCGTGACCGGGAGACCGTGCATGGACTCGACGACGTTCCGATACGCCTCGAACTGCTCGTCTTCGTTCGGCAGCGTGTCCCGGTTCATGAACAGGAACTCGGTGCGGAACAGGCCGATCCCGGACGCCCCGGCTTCTTCCGCTTCGCCCACGTCGTCTGGCAGCTCGATGTTCGCATGCAGTTCGACCGCCGTGCCGTCGATCGTCTGCGGTCGCGTGGTGCGTAGCCGGCGCAGTTTCTGGCGTTCGAGTTCGTTCTGGTGCTGACGAAGGCGATAGTCGGCGAGGATCTGCGGGTCCGGATCGACGATGATCACGCCCTGCGTACCGTCGACGATCAGGATGTCGTTCTCGTAGATGAGACTGCGCGCGTGATGGAGCGATGCAACCGAGGGCAGATTCAGACTGCGCGCCACGACGGCGGTGTGCGATGTCGTTCCGCCAAGCTCGGTGAGGAAGGCGGCAAACTGGTGCTGCTTGAACTGGAGCACGTCGGCCGGTGACAGATCATGTGCCACCAGGACCTTGCTCTGCTCCGGATCCACGATGTCCGGCACGTAGCCCGGTTGACCGCCGAGCGCCGACATCACACGCTCCACGACCTGAAACACATCCGCCCGCCGCTCGCGCAGGTAGGCGTCTTCAATGGCGTCGAACTGGGCGAGCAGTTCGTCGGCCTGCAGCTTCAGTGCCCACTCGGCATTGCACTGTTCGCGCTCGATGATCTCGCGCGGCGTTCGCGAGAGCGTCGAGTCGTTGAGGATCATCAGGTGTACATCGATGAACGCTTCGAACTCGGGCGGTGCGTTGGAAGGAATGTTCTGCCGCAGGGTATGGAATTCGCTTCGTGTCTTCTCGACGGCGGCGTCGAACCGGGCAAGCTCGTCGGCGATCTGCGCTCTCGGCAGCAGGTAGTGTCCGGCTTCGAGCCGGGTATGCGAGTGCAGAAGCGCCTGCCCGATGGCAATGCCCCCGCATATTCCGGTGCCGTGGATGGTGAAGCTCATGGGCGGGAATTCAGTCGGGTTCGCCGAAGCGATTGGAGATGAGCTGACTCAGTGCTGCCATCGCAGCCGCCTCGTCCGGCCCTTCGGCTTCGACGACCACTTTGGTGCCGCGGGCTGCCGCGAGCATCATGACACCCATGATGCTCTTGGCGTTGACTCGCCTGCCGTTGCGGCAAAGCCAGACTTCGCAGGAGAACTGACCCGCCGTCTGTGTGAGCTTGACCGATGCCCGGGCGTGCAGGCCGAGCCGGTTGATGATCTCAAGTTCCTGTTGCAGCACTCGTTTGCTCCGGGGCGGGCATGTGTACGACGCCCTCCTTGCCGCCCGACAACGCCTTTTCCACGACCGTCGGGAGCGCCTCGCTGCGATACGTCAGCGCCCGGATGAGCATCGGCAGATTGACCCCCGATGCGCCTTCGACCTTGCCTGGAATGAGCAGGCGCGAGGCGACGTTGCTCGGGGTTCCGCCAAAGATGTCGGTGAGGACCAGCACGCCCTGGCCGGAATCCAGGGTTCTCATCAGCTTGATCGCCTGGGGCAGCACCAATTGGGGATCGTCCTCGGGGGTAATGCCGATCTGGGCCAATTGCCGAGGTCGACTGCCGAGGATGTGGCTAGCGCAGTGCAGTAGGCTTTCGCCGAGCGTGCCGTGCGCAATGATGAGGATACCGATCATACGGACGCGTAGGAATGCTTCGGTATTATGCTATTGCAAAGCACAAAACCGCAAACGGGGCGTCGGCGGGGCGCGACGATCAGGAAACCCGACGCTCGATGGCATCGAGCATCATGCCCGCGACGTTGAAGCCGCTTTGTTCCGTAATCTCCTGGAAGCAGGTCGGACTCGTGACATTCACCTCGGTGAGGAAGTCACCGATGACGTCCAATCCCACGAGCAACAAGCCTTCGGCGGCCAGTTCGGGCCCGAGCGTCGTCGCAATCAGGCGGTCGCGCTCGGTCAGCGGCCGGGCTACGCCGCGTCCTCCGGCGGCGAGATTGCCCCGCGTTTCGCCTTCCTTCGGAATTCGTGCAAGACAGTAGGGGACCGGCTCACCGTCGATGATCAGGATGCGCTTGTCTCCTTGCTTGATCTCGGGGATATAGCGCTGGACCATGATGGTTCGGCGCCCATAGTGCGTCAGCGTTTCGATGACCACCCCGATATTGGGATCGGTGAGGTGCAGCCGGAAGACGGATGTGCCGCCCATGCCGTCCAGTGGTTTCAGGATGATGTCGCCATGCTCGGCGAGGAAGGCGCGAATGAGCGCGTCGTGCCGCGTCACCATGGTGGGCGCGGTGAACTGCGGAAAGCGAGCGATGGCCATCTTCTCGTTGTTGTCACGTATCGCACGCGGGTTGTTGAAGATGCGCGCGCCCTTGCGCTGCGCGAGTTCCAGCAGGTAGGTGCTGTAGACGTACTCCATGTCGAACGGCGGATCCTTGCGCATGACGACTGCGTCGAAATGCGTGAGTTCGGATTCGATCGCCGGCGACGCTTCGTACCAGGCTTCGGCGTCACCTGTGAGTTTGAGTTCGTTCGAAATGGCGATGACCTGCCCGCTGCGCCAGAGGATGTCCTCCTGCATGATGGCGTGGATGCGATGTCCACGTGCGACGGCCTCGCGCATCATGGCGTAGGATGAATCCTTGTACGTCTTCAGGGAATCGAGCGGGTCGAGGACGAATGCGAGCTTCATGAGAACGTCTTCTTCACTGGAATGAACTCCGAGGGATGGAATTCAGGCATTCCCGGACGCCTGAAGCTTGTTGAACGTGGCCAGAGATGCCTCGTAGGCCGCCTCGGTTTCTTCCAGCTCGATGGCGGCGGCGATCAGGGCAAGCCTTGCCACGACGCCGTACGCATAAAAGCGGTTGGGCGGACAATCCGGTGCGCCCGCCAGATCCGGCATGCAGGGGCTCTCGAAGGCGAGCGGAACGAACTGCATGCCCGGTGCGTTGAGGTTTTCGTCTATGCCGCGTTCCGTGTGCACACGGTAAAAGCCGCCCACCACGCAGCGGTCGATCATGTAGACGACAGGCTCGGCAACGGCATCGTTTACCGTCTCGAACGTGTGCACACCTTCCTGAACCAGTACTTCGTGCACTTCGAGACCTTCCTTGACCACCGCCATCTTGTTGCGCTGTTTGCGATTGAGATCCGTGACTTCAGATGGATCCTTGACGCTCATGATGCCCATGCCATAGGTACCGGCGTCGGCCTTCACGATGACGAAGGGCTGTTCTTCGATGCCGTATTCCTTGTACTTTGCCCGGATGTCGTCGAGAATTTCGGCGACGTAGCCCTGCAGGCACTCTTCACCCTGGCGACCGCGGAAGTCGATCTTTCCGCAGGTTTCGAAGTACGGGTTGAAGAGCCACGGATCGATGCCGATCACTTCGGCGAACTCGCGCGCGACGCGATCGTAGGCTGCGAAATGATTCGATTTGCGACGCACGTGCCACCCGGCATGAAGAGGCGGCAGGACGGTCTGTTCGAGGTTCGAGAGGATCGGCGGTACGCCTGCGGAGAGGTCGTTGTTGAGGAGGACCACGCAAGGGTCGAGGCCGTCCACGAACACCCGGTTACCCTCGCGTCGCAGCGGCTCCAGAGTCAGCTTCGATCCATTGGGCAGTGCAAGATCGGTGGGGGCCGTGATCTCCGGCAGCAGACTTCCGATGCGTACCTTCATGCCGGCCTTGCGAAGGATGTTTGCGAGCGCCGATACGTTCGTAAGGTAGAACGTGTTGCGGGTGTGGTTCTCCGGGATGAGCAGAATGCCGCTTGCTTCGGGGCAGGCCTTCTCGACGGCAGACATCGCAGCTTGTACGGCGAGCGGCGTGAAGTCGGCGCTCAGGTTGTTGAACCCGCCGGGAAAAAGATTGGTGTCGACGGGCGCGAGCTTGAAGCCGGCATTGCGCAGATCGACCGAGCAATAGAATGGAATCGTGCGTTCCTGCATTTGGCCGCGCAGCCAATGCTCGATGGTAGGCTGGGCGTCGAGCACGCGTCGCTCCAGTTCCAGCAGCGGACCTTTCAGTGCCGTGACGAGGTGAGGAACGTTCATTGCCGGGCTCCGATGGATGCGACGCATTGCATGGAAAATCCTGCGTCGGCAGTGTGTGAGGTAGCGGGCGGGTTCGCCGGAGCGGGGCATTGTAGCCCATGCCGCGATCAGGGCGTCCAGCGCCGACGATTCTCTGCCCGGCGTCGGATCCGCAGTGATGGCGGTTCGGTGCGAGAAAAAGAAAACGGGCGCCGAAGCGCCCGTTTTCGATGGCGAGGACTTTGTCCTTACGCGTGATACGCCCGCTCGCCGTGCTCGGTCGTATCGAGACCTTCGCGCTCCTGCTCTTCCGGTACGCGCAGTCCGATCACCGCATCGACGATCTTGAAGGCGATGAACGAGACGATTCCCGACCAGACGATTGCCGTGCCTACGCCCCACAGCTGGGCGATGACCTGGGTGCCGATCTCGATGTCCACGAACTCGTTCTTGATGTAGTCCGGAATGCCCGTGCCGCCGAGGCCCTTGCTTACGAACACGCCGGTCAGGATGGCACCGATGATGCCGCCTACGCAGTGCACACCGAAGACATCGAGTGCGTCGTCGGCGCCGAGCATCTTCTTGAGGCCGTTGACGCCCCAGAGGCAGATCACTCCGGCGAGCAGGCCGATGATGATTGCGCCCATGGGCCCGACCCAGCCGCACGCCGGGGTGATGGCGACCAGGCCCGCAATGGCGCCGGAGGCGGCGCCGAGCATGGACGGCTTGCCCTTGAAGAGCCACTCGAAGAACATCCAGCTGATCGTTGCGGCCGCCGTGGCGACGAAGGTGTTCGCGAAGGCGAGTGCTGCCGTGCCCGTTGCTTCGAGGTTGGAGCCGACGTTGAAGCCGTACCAGCCTACCCACAGCAGCGAGGCGCCGACCATCGTGAGCGTCAGGCTGTGAGGCGCCATGGCTTCTTTGCCGTAGCCGATTCGTTTGCCGATCATGTAAGCGCCGACCAGACCCGCAACGCCTGCGTTGATGTGGACGACGGTACCGCCGGCGAAGTCGAGCGCGCCCTTGGCCCAGAGGAAGCCTGCAGCGGCCGTGACCTTTTCGAGCGACGCGGCATCGGTGATAGCGTCGGGGCCGTCCCAGTACCAGACCATGTGCGCCATCGGCAGATACGAGAACGTGAACCACAGCACCACGAAGAGAAGCACCGCGCTGAACTTGATGCGCTCTGCGAAGGCACCGATGATCAGGCATGGCGTGATCGCAGCAAAGGTGCACTGGAACGCCACGAAGGCCAGCTCGGGGATGACCACGCCCTTGCTGAAGGTTGCGGCGACCGAAGCGTCCGTGATGCCCTTGAGAAATAACTTGTCGAAGCCGCCGAAGAAGGCGCTTCCTCCCGTGAAGGCGACGCTATAACCGTAGATGAACCAGAGCACGGTGAGCAGCGAGAAGCAGGCGAAGACCTGCATCAGCACCGACAGCATGTTCTTCGAGCGCACCATGCCGCCGTAGAACAATGCGAGACCCGGGATCGTCATCAGTGTCACGAGCGCGGTCGCCGTCAGGAGCCAGGACGTATCGCCCTTGTTCGGCGTCGGTGCCGGTGCGGCAGCTGCTGCAGGAGCCGGGGCGGCAGCGGCCGGAGCGGCCGCTGGTGTCGCCGCCGGTGCTTCGGCGGCTGGTTTGGCTTCGGTGGCAGGAGCCGAGGCATCCTGGGCGAAGGTCGGTGCGGCCAGGCCTATCGAGAAGCAAAGAGCCAGTAGTGCAAGCAATCTTTTCATTGTTGTGTCTCCCTTACAGCGCATCCGGGCCGGTCTCGCCGGTGCGGATGCGAATGACCTGCTCGAGTTCGAAGACGAAGATCTTGCCGTCGCCGATCTTCCCGGTATTGGCAGATTTTTCGATCGCCTCCACCACCTGATCGAGCATCTCGCTGCGGATCGCAGCCTCGACCTTGACCTTGGGCAGGAAGTCGACCACGTACTCGGCCCCGCGATAGAGCTCGGTGTGGCCCTTCTGGCGGCCGAAGCCCTTCACCTCGGTGACGGTGATGCCCTGCACGCCGATGGCGGACAGTGCTTCGCGCACCTCGTCGAGCTTGAACGGCTTGATGATTGCAGTAACGAGTTTCATGCTGTTACCCCGTATGGATGTGGGCGTTGATCACAGCGCCCTCGTTTCGATCAGAATGTCTTCTGGATGAAGACGGTGAAGGCGTTCCTGCCGAGCTGCCGCGCATCGGAAAGGTTCGTGTAGAACGCCTTCTGCGTGGCG